>CAJDUY010000015.1_pt1 | contig 16065 bp, 30 predicted proteins | sample 7390911 | NCBI WGS metagenome assembly CAJDUY01 (sample SAMEA7055686, study PRJEB34461) | soil metagenome | biome: terrestrial ecosystem; feature: Peninsula; material: soil | place: Antarctica | collected 2016 | reverse complement strand
TTTCCAGGGTTACCGCCCACAGTTCTACTTTCGCACCACCGATGTCACGGGTGCGATTGAATTGCCAGCGGGTACGGAAATGGTGATGCCGGGGGACAACGTCTCGGTGACCGTGAACCTGATTGCACCGATTGCCATGGAAGAAGGTCTGCGTTTTGCCATCCGCGAGGGCGGCAGAACCGTGGGTGCGGGCGTGGTCGCAAAAGTTATTGAGTAATAACAGGATCAAGGATAGGATTTAAGATTAAATGCCCAGCATTAAATCGCCAATTCACAATCCAAATCCTCAACCTGAGGTTTGACTATGCAAAGCCAGAAAATTCGTATCCGTCTGAAGGCGTTTGATTACCGGTTGATAGATAAATCAGCGATGGAGATCGTTGAAACCGCCAAACGTACCGGTGCTGTGGTTAAAGGCCCTGTGCCCCTGCCGACGCGCATAGAGCGCTTCGACATACTGCGCTCCCCCCATGTTAACAAGACTTCGCGTGATCAATTCGAAATTCGAACCCATCTGCGTTTAATGGACATTATGGATCCCACCGACAAGACGGTGGATGCGCTGATGAAACTGGATTTGCCCGCGGGGGTGGATGTGGAAATCAAGTTGTAAGTTTTGAATGTTGAGTTTCTAGTTAGCCATTTTCATGAATAACTTAAACTCTAATTCAAAATAAATATAAACTGCCGGTCAATTGTAATCGGCACCTTTTGAGAAAGGGCAATTAAAATGAGTTTAGGACTTGTCGGCCGTAAGGTTGGCATGACTCGCATTTTCACCGACGATGGCGATAGCCAGCCGGTTACGGTGCTTGACGTGTCGAACAATCGTGTTACACAAATTAAAACCCTTGATACCGACGGCTATTCCGCAGTACAGGTGACTTTTGGGAAGCGTCGTGCGAGTCGCGTTAACAAGCCGTCAGCTGGGCATTTCGCCAAGGCTGCGGTGGAGGCCGGTCACATACTCAAGGAGTTCCGCGTTACGCAAGATGTGCTCGCCAGCCTTAAACCTGGCGCGGTCATCGGCTTGGATATTTTTCAGGCCGGACAGAAGGTAGATGTAACCGGCACCTCCATTGGCAAGGGTTATGCGGGCGTGATCAAACGTCATGGCTTCTCCTCAAACCGCGCCAGTCACGGTAATTCGAAATCACATAATGTTCCAGGTTCCATCGGCATGGCGCAGGATCCGGGTCGCGTATTCCCTGGCAAGCGCATGTCGGGGCATTTGGGAAGTGTACAGCGCACTACGCAAAACCTGGAAGTGCTGCGGGTTGATGCTGAACGTGGTTTGCTGCTCATCAAGGGTGCGATCCCCGGGTCAAGAGGCGGCGATGTGGTGGTGCATCCAAGCGTCAAGATTGCCAGGATCAGCGTAAAGCCTGCCATCAAGATCGATAAAGCAGGTGCGAAAGGCGGCACGAAGGCCGGTAAGAAGGCGGGCACATAATGGAACTTAAACTTATTGGCGATAACGGGCAATCGGATGCTAGCGTTTTCGCTTCTGATGCGCTGTTTGCCCGAGAGTACAACGAAAGCTTGGTGCATCAGGTGGTAACGGCTTATTTGGCTAATGCCCGTAGTGCTAATCGTGCGCAAAAAGGGCGTTCGGATGTCGCCAAATCCACTCGCAAGCCTTGGCGGCAAAAGGGGACAGGCCGCGCACGCGCAGGCATGGCATCCAGCCCCTTGTGGCGTGGGGGTGGCAAAATTTTCCCCAATAGCCCCGAAGAAAATTTTAGCCACAAGGTCAATCGCAAGATGTATCGTGCCGGTATCGGCGCCATTCTGTCTCAACTCGTGCGGGAGAACCGCTTGTCGGTGGTGGAGAGCTTTACGGTCGACGCACCTAAAACCAAGACATTGACCCGCAAATTGAAAGATATGGGATTGGATGAGGTCATGATTATCACTGATAGCGTGGATGAGAATCTTTATCTTTCGTCTCGTAACTTGCCGTACGTGATGGTGGTGGAAGCGGGCCATGCCGATCCGGTCAGTCTTATGCGTTTCGCTACCGTACTGATAACGCGCGGTGCATTAAAAAAAATTGAGGAGTTGCTTGCATGAGTACGCAAACTTTTAGCCAAGAACGCCTGATGCAGGTGATATTGGCGCCTCAGGTCTCGGAAAAGGCCACTTATATCGCTGAGAAACATAATCAAGTCATTTTTCGTGTCGTGCAGGATGCTACCAAGGCCGAGATCAAGGCGGCTGTCGAATTAATGTGGAAGGCTCAGAATATTGAAGTGGAAAATGTGCAGGTAACCAACATCAAAGGGAAAGAGAAGCGCTTTGGTCGTTTCATGGGGCGCCGTAGCAATTGGAAGAAAGCTTATGTCAGCATCAAAAAAGGTCAGGAAATCAATTTTTCTGAAATTACACAAGGGGAGGTCAAGTAATGGCGCTGGTTAAAGTCAAACCAACTTCTCCTGGCCGTCGCGCAGTAATCAAGGTTGTCAATCCCAGTTTGCATAGAGGGGCACCCTATGCCAAGCTGGTGGAGAAGCAGAATCATACTGCCGGGCGCAATAACAATGGCCACATTACCACTCGTCACATGGGGGGCGGCCATAAACAGCATTATCGCATCGTGGACTTTCGCCGTAATAAGGATGGTATTGTTGCCAAGGTTGAGCGACTGGAATACGATCCAAATCGCAGCGCAAATTTGGCGCTGCTTTGCTATGCTGATGGCGAGCGTCGCTACATCATCGCCCCAAGTGGTATCGTCGCCGGAATGCAGCTGATGAGCGGTGTGGACGCACCGATCAAGAACGGCAATGCGCTGCCGCTACGTAATATTCCGGTTGGAAGTACCATTCACTGTGTAGAAATGATGCCTGGCAAGGGTGCGCAATTGGCTCGCTCGGCTGGAACATCGGTGCAACTTCTCGCGCGCGAGGGTGATTACGCGCAGCTTCGTCTACGTTCCGGAGAGATTCGTAAGGTGCACGTCAACTGTCGCGCCACCATGGGTGAAGTCGGCAATGAGGAGCATAATCTGCGCTCTATCGGTAAAGCAGGTGCACAACGCTGGCGCGGCATTCGCCCGACCGTGCGTGGCGTAGTGATGAATCCTGTTGACCATCCCCATGGGGGTGGCGAAGGAAGAACCGCCGCCGGACGCCATCCGGTCAGCCCATGGGGCACACCCGCCAAGGGTTTTCGTACCCGTACCAACAAGCGTACCGACGGTATGATCGTACGTCGTCGTTATTCAAACAAGGGGTAATGAGTCATGGCACGTTCCGTAAAAAAAGGTCCGTTTGTTGACTTGCACCTGATAGCAAAGGTGGAGACCGCACGCGCAACCAACGACAAGCGTCCAATTAAAACCTGGTCGCGCCGCTCAACCGTTCTGCCCGATTTTATCGGTTTAACTATCGCTGTGCACAATGGCAAGCAGCATGTTCCGGTATACGTTACCGAGAATATGGTAGGACACAAGCTTGGCGAGTTTTCCCACACTCGCACCTTCAAGGGGCATTCAGGCGACAAGAAGGCGTCGGCTGGATCGAAGAAATAGGAGATCAACATGCAAACAACTGCTGTGTTGCGCGGAGTCAGATTGTCCGAACAAAAGGGACGCTTGGTGGCCGATCAGATTCGAGGGTTGCCGGTGGAGCGTGCGCTTAATCTGCTTGCCTTCAGTCCAAAGAAAGGTGCCGTCATCATTCGTAAATTGCTGGAATCAGCCATTGCTAATGCCGAACACAATGATGGCGCGGATATAGATGAATTAAAAGTTGCAACGATATATGTGGATCGTGGACCATCAATGATGCGCACCAGTGCCCGCGCCAAAGGGCGCGGAAATCGCATTGTTAAGCCAACCTGTCACATTCTTCTTACGGTCGGCGACAATACCGGCAACAAAAAATAAGGATATACGAAGATATTATGGGACAAAAAATCCATCCAACAGGTTTCCGGCTTTCGGTGTTAAAAAACTGGTCATCGAAATGGTACGCTAATGGGAAAAATTTTCCCGGCATGCTGAACGAAGATATCAAGGTACGGGAATATCTGAAAAAGAAATTGGCTCATGCATCGGTAGGTCGTGTGATTATCGAACGGCCGTCCAAGAATGCGCGCATCACGATTTACAGTTCACGCCCCGGTGTTGTGATTGGCAAGAAAGGCGAGGATATCGAGGTTCTGCGGGGGGCGCTGCAAAAGCTCATGGGTGTTCCTGTGCATGTGAATATCGAAGAAATCCGCAAGCCTGAAATTGACGCGCAACTGATTGCCGACAACATTGCACAGCAATTAGAAAAACGTATCATGTTCCGCCGCGCCATGAAACGTGCGATGCAGAATGCCATGCGGTTGGGCGCCCAGGGTATCAAGATTATGAGCTCCGGGCGATTGAATGGCATCGAAATTGCCCGTACTGAATGGTATCGTGAAGGCCGTGTGCCGCTCCATACTTTGCGTGCCGATCTGGATTATGGTACTTCGGAAGCCAAGACTACCTATGGTGTAATTGGAATCAAAGTATGGGTATTCAAGGGTGAGGTAATAGGTCGAGGTGAGCAACCTGCGTCGACAATACCCGCGATGCAAGCACCCACTCCAGTGGGAGAGCCCGAGAAAAAACGCCCCGCCAGAAAACCGGGATTAAGCACACCGAAGGTTACTATGGGACCAAAGCCGGCTGAGAGAAGCGGGGCCAAAGCCGACGCCAGGACGGCCAAGACTGAGATCAGAACGACAGCGAAGCCAGGAGCGAAAGATGCAGCAGCCAGCTAGAACGAAATACCGTAAACAGCAGAAAGGCCGCAACACGGGAGTTGCTACCCGCGGTGCGAAAGTTAGTTTTGGTGAGTACGGACTCAAGGCAATTGGCCGCGGCCGGTTAACTGCCAGGCAGATTGAGGCAGCGCGGCGTGCGATGACTCGCCACATAAAGCGCGGCGGCCGTATATGGATCCGTATCTTCCCAGACAAACCTATTTCCCATAAACCGGCTGAGGTACGGATGGGCAACGGCAAAGGGAATCCGGAATACTTTGTGGCAGAAATTCAACCTGGTAAAATGTTGTATGAGATGGACGGTGTTGACGAAGTACTGGCGAGACAAGCGTTCCGTCTGGCTGCTGCAAAGTTGCCGATTCAAACCACATTTGTTATCCGACAAGTAGGCGGTTAATTATGAAAGCGAAAGCGAGTGAACTAAGAGCCAAGAATCCGGGGCAGTTGCAGCAGGAATTGTTGGAATTGTTGAAGGCTCAATTTGGCCTACGCATGCAGCACGCAACCCAACAGCTAGGCAACACTAACCAATTGCGGAATGTGCGCCGCGATATAGCGCGTACACGAACTATTCTTAGCCAGAAAGTGAAGCAGTCATGAGCGAAGTCAATTTAAGCCGTACCCTCACCGGAAAAGTGGTGAGTGATAAAATGAATAAGACCATTACCGTTTTGGTCGAACGTAAGGTTAAACATCCACTTTATGGCAAGATTATGGTCCGCTCGAAAAGATACCATGTCCATGACGAGAATAACGAGTTTCATCCGGGTGATATGGTGATAATTGAAGAATGCCGCCCCCTATCCAAAACGAAGGCTTGGCGCGTAGTCAGATTGATGGAGAAGGCTGCGCAGTTTGGTTGACCTGGGGCAGAGTGAGGGGAAGTGTTTTTTACCTTGTTTTTCCGATGAGATAACCGTATAATTCCGCTTCTTTGATTTTCTGCTTTGATTTTCTGGTTTTCAGACTTTTAATTTTTTGCCGCCGATCGGTTCCGACGGCACCACAACCCGAACGGGTTCCAATACTATCTATGCCTTGGAATTTGGGCTGGAAAAGTTGGAAAGAGTGAGTAAATAATGATCCAAATGCAATCGATTCTGCAAGTAGCAGATAATACGGGCGCGCGTTCAATCATGTGCATCAAAGTATTGGGCGGTTCCAAGCGGCGCTATGCCGGCATTGGTGATGTTATAAAGGTCAGCATCAAGGATGCCGCGCCGCGGGGGCGTGTGAAGAAAGGTGAAATATATAACGCCGTGGTGGTACGTACCGCCAAGGGGGTACGTCGTGCTGACGGCTCGCTGATCAGATTCGACGCCAATGCCGCAGTGTTGTTGAATGCCAAGCTGGAGCCTATTGGCACACGTATTTTTGGCCCGGTTACGCGTGAATTACGTAATGCACGCTTCATGAAAATCGTTTCGCTTGCGCCAGAAGTCCTGTAAGCGATAGGGAGCCAGTATGCGAAAAATAAAGAAGGGTGATGACGTGATTATCATCACCGGCAAAGACAAGGGTAAACGCGGCACGGTATTGCGTATGGTGGGTACCGATTTGGTAGTAATTGAGGGAGCCAATAAGGTCAAGAAGCACCAACGGCCCAATCCGAATAAGGGAGCGGCAGGAGGAATCGTTGAGATGGAAAAGCCTATTCAGATTTCAAATGTAGCGATTTTTAATCCCGCCACACAAAAAGCCGACCGCGTGGGAATCAAAATTCTGGAAGACAAGCGAAAAGTACGTTATTTCAGATCCAACGGCGCGTTGCTTGACGCTTAAGAGGGTAGAGGGAAATATGGCCCGTTTACAAGAATATTATCGCGATACCGTAGTGAAACAGTTGATGCAGCAATTTGGTTACAAATCGGTAATGGAAGTCCCGCGTATTCGTAAGATTACCCTCAATATGGGTGTGGGCGAAGCGGTCGCTGATAAGAAAATCATGGATAACGCGGTAGGCGATATGCAAAAGATTGCCGGGCAAAAGCCAGTGGTGACCAAAGCAAAGAAGTCAATCGCCACCTTTAAGGTACGTGATGGCTATCCGGTTGGCTGCATGGTGACGTTGCGCCGTATACGCATGTACGAATTTCTTGATCGATTGATTAGCGTAGCGATCCCACGTATTCGCGATTTTCGTGGTATTTCCGGTAAGGCCTTTGATGGACGGGGCAATTATAATATGGGCGTAAGAGAGCAAATCATTTTTCCGGAAATTGAATATGATAAAATCGACGTACTGCGTGGGATGAATATTACGATCACGACCACTGCGAAAACAGATGCGGAAGCCAAGGCGTTGCTGGCAGCATTCAAATTTCCATTTAAAAATTAAGGAAGCAGGATGGCTAAAGTTGCCGTGATTAACCGCGATCTGAAACGTCGGGAGACCGTGAAGAAATTCGCTACGCGGCGTGCTGAATTATTTATCATTATTAATAATGCCAAAATGAGCGACGAGGAGCGGCACTCCGCCAGGATCAAGTTGCAAATGTTGCCACGTAACGCCAGTCCTGTGCGACTGCGTAATCGTTGCGCATTGACCGGACGTCCTCGCGGAGTGTATAGCAAGTTCGGCTTGGGGCGCAGCAAACTTCGCGATATCGCCATGAGTGGGCAGATTCCTGGCATGACAAAGGCTAGTTGGTAATAAAGAGCGGTTATGGGTACGTTTAAATATTTAAGATGCCGGACGAGACCCAGTCATATTTTAGAGAATGGGCCCAACATGATCAATGTAAGTATTTTCAGAAATAGCGTATTAGCCTGTTACAAAAATTGGATTGCCAGAGGTGCGCCTAGATGAGTATGAGTGACCCCATCGCTGATATGCTGACGCGAATACGTAATGCGCAGCTTTCTGAAAAATCCTCCGTTGTGATGCCGGCCTCCAAGCTGAAAGCGGCTATCGCGCGGGTATTAAAGGATGAAGGCTATGTTGAGGATTTTGCGGTTCACGAAGTGGACGGCAAACCGGTGTTGGATATCAATCTGAAGTATTACGCTGGCCATCCTGTAATCGAGAAAATCGAGCGCGTTAGTCGTCCCGGTTTGCGTATTTATAAAGCTAGTAATAAGCTTCCTGACGTGATGAACGGTCTGGGTGTGGCGATAGTCTCGACTTCGAAGGGTGTAATGACAGAACGAAAGGCGCGCGCAAGCGGTGTGGGCGGCGAAGTGTTGTGTATAGTGGCCTAAGGATATAGAAAATGTCTCGAGTAGGTAAAAATCCTGTACCAGTTCCGGCAAATGTTGAGGTAACCTTGTCAACTTCCGAGGTATCAGTAAAAGGACCACTGGGTACATTACGGCGTAGCCTCGTTTCAGATATCACTATTGAGCGCGACGGCGGTAATTTGCTGGTAAAACCTTCCAGCAGTTCCAAGCAGGCTAATGCGATGTCCGGTACAATGCGCGCGCTGCTGGCTAATATGGTTCATGGGGTAACCAACGGTTTTCAAAAAAAACTGACGCTGGTAGGTGTAGGTTATCGTGCCCAGGCAGCGGGAGAGGTTCTTAATCTGACATTGGGGTTTTCTCATCCGGTCGCCCATAAAATGCCCGAAGGTGTAAAAGCCGAAACACCAAGCCAAACGGAGATTCTTATCAAGGGAATAGATAAGCAGCAGGTGGGTCAGGTCGCTGCAGAAATACGTGCTTATCGTAAACCGGAACCATACAAGGGCAAGGGTGTGCGTTACGCCGACGAAATAATCGTCATGAAAGAAACCAAGAAAAAATAACTGGGGTAGATATGCCGAATCCGACAAAATCCCGTTTGCGCCGTGCGCGCCGTACTCGCGCCAAGATTGCCGAGTTGAAGGCAGTGCGTTTGGCGGTGCATCGCAGCAATTGCCATATTTATGTACAGCTGATAGATGGCGTGGCCGGCAGGATATTAACCAGCGCATCTACTCTGGAACCAGAGATACGCAAGGAATTGTCCAACGGCGGTACCATTGCCGCCGCGACTGCGGTAGGCAAACGAGTTGCCGAGAAAGCCAGAGGTTTGGGCATCGAGACGGTGGCATTCGACCGTTCGGGTTTTAAATATCATGGCCGCGTTAAAGCATTGGCCGAGGCAGCTCGTGAGCATGGCCTCAAATTCTGATCAAGGAATAGATAATGGCTAAGATGCAGGGAAGAATGCAGGGAAAGGTACCTCAAGGCGACGATCGAGGCGACGGTCTCAAGGAAAAGATGGTAGCGATCAATCGCGTGACGAAGGTTGTCAAAGGTGGTCGTATTCTTGGTTTTGCTGCGCTTACCGTGGTTGGGAATGGGGATGGTAGCGTCGGAATGGGCAAGGGGAAATCCCGCGAAGTGCCGGTAGCAGTACAAAAGGCCATGGATGAAGCGAGACGCAAGATGATCAAGGTGAATCTCAAGAACGGTACGCTGCATCATCCGGTTATTGGCAGACATGGTGCCGCCACAGTATATATGCAACCTGCGTCGGAAGGGACTGGCATTATTGCCGGAGGTCCGATGCGTGCGATATTTGAAGTTATGGGTGTACACAACATTCTTGCAAAGTGCATTGGCTCAACTAACCCCTACAATGTTGTGCGCGCTACTTTGCACGGTTTGCAGGCGATGAACACTCCGGCGGAGATTGCAGCCAAACGTGGCAAGAGCGTGGAAGAGATTATGGGCCTGGCAAAATGAGCGAGAGCAAGAAAAAAATCAAGGTAACTTTGATCAAGAGTCTAATTGGCACCAAGCAATCACATCGTGCCACGGTGCGTGGGTTAGGGCTGCGCGGGATTAATAGTAGCGCCGAACTGGAAGACACTCCAGCAGTGCGCGGGATGATCAATAATGTTTACTACCTTGTTAAGAGTGAGACGTAGATGCGGCTGAATTCCATTAAACCGGCTGCTGGTGCCAAGCACGCCAAGCGACGCCTGGGGCGAGGCATTGGTTCCGGTCTTGGCAAGACCGCCGGGCGCGGTCACAAGGGGCAGAAGTCTCGTGCAGGCGGCTTTCACAAAGTGGGTTTTGAAGGTGGCCAGATGCCTCTTCAACGTCGCTTGCCCAAGCGCGGTTTTGTTTCGCTCACAAGAAAAAATATCGCTGAAGTGCGGCTCTCAGCCTTGAGCAAATTACCGGGAGATACCATCGATATTCTGATATTGAAGCAGGCCGGGGTCGTTCCTGGGTCCGCCTTGACAGCGAAGGTAATACTCTCAGGGAAAATCGAACGTGCCGTAAAATTACAGGGCGTTGCAGTTACCAAGGGCGTAAAAGCCGCTATCGAAGCTGCTGGCGGCAGTGTTGAGTAAATTCAAGAGGATAACGATTGGCCGCTAACGAATCGCTGCGGGGGCTTTCCGGCAAACTGGGCGACTTGAAACGTCGTCTTTGGTTTTTGCTGCTCGCTTTGGTTGTCTATCGCATCGGTGCCCACGTTCCGGTACCGGGTATCGATCCGGTGGTGCTGAAAGATTTGTTCGAGTCGCAACAGGGAGGCATTCTCGGCATGTTCAACATGTTTTCCGGGGGTGCGCTTTCCCGTTTCTCGATTTTTGCTTTGGGGATAATGCCATATATTTCGGCTTCGATTATCATGCAATTGGGAACAGTGGCATTTCCCTATCTCGAAGCGCTGAAAAAAGAAGGTGAATCCGGGCGCAGGAAGATTACCCAATATACCCGCTATGGGACGTTGGGATTGGCGCTGGTACAGGGCTACGGCATTTCCATTGCATTGCAGTCCCAGGCAGGGCTGGTGATCGAACCCGGGCCGATGTTCCTGCTGACAACGGTAATAACATTGGTAACCGGAACTATATTCCTGATGTGGCTGGGTGAGCAGATTACTGAACGTGGTATCGGCAACGGCATATCTTTAATTATTTTTGCCGGCATTGCTGCGGGGCTTCCGAGCGCAATTGGCGGCACACTTGAGCTGGTGAGAACCGGTTCCATGCATTTCCTTGTAGCATTAGGGATTTTTCTGGCGGCAACAGTAGTCACGGCCTTCGTGGTTTTCGTCGAGCGGGGTCAGCGCAAGATACTGGTGAATTACGCGAAACGCCAGGTGGGGCGTAAAGTTTACGGCGGCCAGAGCTCCCATCTACCATTGAAGCTCAATATGGCCGGTGTGATTCCGCCTATTTTTGCTTCCAGCATCATATTATTTCCAGCCACGTTAGCCGGATGGTTTGCCACTGGGGAATCTATGAGCTGGCTAAAGGACATGAGTGGCGCGCTATCTCCAGGTCAGCCGGTTTATGTAATCATGTATGCGGCGATGATCATATTTTTCTGTTTCTTTTACACGGCGCTGGTATTTAATCCCAGAGAAACCGCGGAGAACCTGAAAAAAAGCGGCGCTTTTATCCCTGGTATTCGTCCTGGCGAGCAGACCGCCCGATATATCGAGCGCATCATGCTACGACTTACCTTGGCGGGAGCGATTTACGTGACGCTCGTCTGCTTGCTGCCAGAGTTCCTGATATTGAAATGGAATGTACCGTTTTATTTTGGCGGGACTTCGTTGCTGATTATAGTAGTGGTAACCATGGACTTCATGGCCCAGGTACAAGCTTATATCATGTCGCATCAATATGAGAGCCTATTGAAGAAAACCAACTTCAAGGGTGGTGGCGGACTGCCGGCAAGATAGTTGCATCTAAGGATAGGATGGCCAAGGAAGAAACGATACAAATGCAAGGTGAGATACTGGAAACATTGCCCAACGCGACGTTCCGTGTCAAGCTGGAAAACGGGCATGTGGTGCTGGGGCATATCTCCGGCAAGATGCGTATGCATTACATTCGAATTTTACCGGGTGATAAGGTGACGGTAGATCTGACGCCGTACGATTTAAGCAGGGCGCGAATAACATTTCGTGCCAAATAGCGGGGGAGGGGGCATACATGAAAGTATTGGCATCAGTTAAAAAAATTTGCCGTAATTGCAAAATTATTCGGCGCAACCGCGTGGTACGGGTAATTTGTACAGATCCGAGACATAAGCAGCGCCAAGGTTGATCGGAGAAGCATAGCCCGAGATGTTAAATTAAAAATTTCTGTAGGAAGATTGTATGGCCCGTATCGCTGGAGTAAATATTCCAAATCATCAGCATGCCGAGATCGCATTGACTTCGATTTACGGTATAGGTCGCACCAGAGCCCGTGAGATTTGTGCGGCGGCCGGAATTGCTACGTCCACCAAGATCAAGGATATAACGGACGCACAAATGGACAAGCTGCGAGACCGGGTCGCGAAGTTCGCGGTAGAAGGCGACTTGCGACGAGAAATTTCGATGAATATTAAACGCTTGATGGATCTTGGTTGCTATCGGGGGTTACGTCATCGTCGTGGCTTGCCGGTGCGAGGCCAGCGCACTCGTACCAATGCTAGAACTCGTAAAGGGCCACGCAAGGCGGTTCGCTCCTCCAGCGCAAAGCCGGCAGCAAAGTAAATAGTATTTGATCGCCAATTGAACCGTAGTACAAAGGAATAATTACACATGGTAAAAGCAGCCACGCGGGTACGCAAGAAGATCAAGAAGAACGTAGCGGAGGGTATTGCCCACGTTCACGCTTCGTTTAATAACACCATCGTGACTATCACCGACCGGCAAGGCAACGCGTTGTCATGGGCCACCTCCGGTGGCGCTGGGTTTAAGGGATCGCGTAAAAGCACCCCATTTGCCGCTCAGGTGGCGGCGGAGCAGGCAAGTAAAGTCGCTCAGGAATGTGGGGTAAAGAATTTGGAAGTGCGTATTAAAGGCCCTGGCCCGGGGCGAGAATCTGCAGTGCGAGCATTGAACGCAGCGGGCTTCAAAATCACAAGTATTTCGGATGTGACGCCAGTTCCGCATAATGGTTGCCGTCCACCGAAGAAACGCCGTATTTAAGGAGCAGGCTGTGGCTAGAAATCTTGATCCAAAATGTCGCCAATGTCGCCGCGAAGGCGAGAAACTGTTTCTTAAAGGTGAGAAATGTTTCACCGATAAATGTGCTATCGAACGCAGAAACTATGCGCCCGGTCAACACGGTCAGAAAAGTGGACGGCTATCCGATTACGGGGTTCAACTGCGCGAAAAGCAGAAGTTGCGCCGTATATATGGAATGCTGGAACGCCAGTTTCGCAATAACTACGAGTTGGCTGACAGGCAGCGGGGCATTACTGGTGAGAATTTGCTGCAATTATTGGAATGCCGCCTGGACACGGTCTCATACCGTATGGGGTTTGGCGCCTCACGTTCAGAGGCGCGCCAGATCGTGCGTCACAATGGGATACTGGTAAATGGCAGGAGGGTCAATATTCCATCGTACCAGGTGAAACCCGGTGACGTGATCGAGGTTGCCGAGAAGGCGAAAAGCCACTTGCGTATCAAAGCTGCAGTCGAAGCAGCTGAGCAACGCAATTTTCCGGAATGGATAACGATGGATGTCAAGGCTATGAAGGGAACGTTCCGGATGAAACCAGAGCGATCCGAGTTGCCATCAAGCATCAATGAGTCATTAGTCATTGAATTGTATTCCAAGTAATCAACCGCCAAGCTTCCGCAAAAGGATCAGGCTATGCTAAGTAACACTTTTCTTACGCCGCGCATCATTGACGTTCAGAATATTTCACCACTGCACGCTAAAGTTACCATGGAACCGTTTGAACGTGGCTATGGGCACACTTTAGGTAACGCGTTGCGCCGTATCTTATTATCTTCAATGCCGGGGTTTGCACCAACTGAGGTTCAGATCAGTGGTGTAGTACATGAGTATTCCGCCCTTGATGGGGTGCAGGAGGATGTGGTCGATATCCTGCTTAATCTCAAGGGTATTGTTCTGAAATTGCACAATCGTACTGAGGCCGTTCTGGTTCTTAAAAAGAAGGGCGAGGGTACGGTTACCGCAGGCGATATCGAGGTGGGGCATGATGTGGAAATCATTAATCCCGATCATGTTGTTGCGCATCTCACCGCGGGTGGGAAGCTGGATATGCAAATCAAAGTGGAGTTGGGGCGTGGTTACGTACCGGCAACGGTGCGGCAATTGGCAAGCGAGGGCCGTACTATTGGTAGCATTTTGTTGGATGCTTCTTTCAGCCCGGTGCGACGTGTAAGCTACGCGGTGGAAAGCGCGCGTGTCGAGCAGCGTACCGACCTTGACAAGCTCATTATGGATATTGAGACCAATGGTGTCGTCGATCCCGAGGAAGCGATTCGTTACGCCGCCAAGGTATTGGTGGAGCAACTTTCGGTATTTGCTGATCTCAAGGGCACGCCTTTACCGGTGGAGCAGCCTAAGTTGCCGCAGATTGATCCGGTATTATTGCGTCCGGTGGATGATCTTGAGCTTACCGTACGTTCTGCCAATTGCCTCAAGGCCGAGAACATTTATTATATCGGCGACTTAATTCAACGTACCGAAACCGAGCTACTGAAAACGCCTAATCTGGGTAGAAAATCACTGAACGAAATCAAGGAAGTATTGGCCTCACGCGGGCTAACGCTAGGAATGAAGCTGGAAAGCTGGCCACCGGCCAATCTTGAGAAAAGTAAAAAGGAAACAAGTCATGCGGCACCATAACGGACTTAGAAAGTTAAATCGTACCAGCAGTCATCGTCTGGCAATGTTGCGCAACATGACGAATTCGCTGTTGCGGCATGAGGTTATCAAGACAACACTGCCTAAAGCCAAGGAGTTGCGCCGTGTAATCGAGCCGATGATTACGCTTGGCAAGAAACCGTCGCTGGCTAACCGGCGTCTGGCATTTAACCGCCTGCGTGACCGCGATATGGTTGGTAAATTGTTCGCTGAACTTGGTCCCCGTTATCAGACGCGCAACGGCGGCTACCTGCGTATTCTTAAGTTTGGCTTCCGTAATGGTGACAATGCACCAATGGCTCTGGTCGAATTAATGGATCGCCCAGTGCCGGTGCCTGCACCTTCTGTCGCGAAAGCTGATACATAATTGTCAGCGTGCTTACGGAAGTAAAAAAGCCGGGTGAACCCCGGCTTTTTTATGCATAATAGGACTCATAATTCTTAGCGTCGGCGGCACGAGATCGAATAGAGCGGAAAAACTCCTCCGAGTTTCTCCAATTATTAATAAAATATAAATAATTACATTATTTGGAGGTTTATTGCATGCAGGTAACATACACTGGCCTGAGCCGATTCTTGGGTATGACTAAATATCTCTTATTTTAAGTTGGATCATTATGGTGGATCTAACGAATTGGACCGACGTAGAACTTATTTCAGTACGTGAGAATCTTCGCGCTTGGTGCCTCCAACGCGAGGCGCCTACGTGGGGAAATAAATTTTTGAATTGGACGGGATTTGCGGGCGCCTTTGCATTTCTCACCGGACTCACTGATATTTTTTTTGGCGGTCCGACTGTGTTGAACGTGCTTTTGATCGTCTTGGGAGTTCTAGCTTGCTTTTCGTGGTACCAGGGCGACAAGCAACGTAAAAAGAATAAAGGTTTCCTTGAGAAACTTGATCAGGAATTTGCTCGTCGGAACCCTTAATTTTTGTCATCATTTCCAACATATACCGCGGAAGACATCTACAGTTATCACGGTGGAAATAACCCGCTGATTGATCCAGGTTCCCGAATGCTACCGGATAAAGAGCTTATTTCGTGTTCACTTGACAAGAAAGATGTCGAACTCTTTATGTTGTTCAGTCAGTTTGTATGGGTTCAGGGAGAGCCGTTGCCTTTGATTTATGAAATAGAAGATCAAATCTATACAAAGCACGGCATTACCTTACCCGTTTTGAAGCATTTCGAGGCCATCGGACTGATCTCCTGGGAGTCGGTTGGGTATATAAAGAAAAAGCTCGGCAGACATGCCCGCCTGTTTTACCATGGCAATCCGACGAAAATACGCTTTCCTCAGGAAGCAAATAATCAGCTGGATTTGGGCCACGTTCTCCTAACTGATTTTGGGAAACGTCTGGTTGCTGTTAGCAACACTACCCGAAATCAGGAGTTCTATGAGTATGTAATCGGAAGGTGGTTTCAGCAGGGGTTGGTTATATCATCCATCCTGGCAAGTCGCTCAACACGTTTTTGAGATATTGCAAATTTATTTTAAATGCATGCTCGAAAGGTAATCGTCTTTTGAACCGTCCAGGCATAATGCGTCGAGCGAGAATATTCAAGGCCATCGAGGATTCAAGGTTGCAGGCAAGATGAATCGCAAAAATATATTTCTGAGAGCAACGAAGTATTGCGAGAAAATACGATTTTTAAGGATATTATTCAAATCAGGTATGTATCGATTCCTGATAGCAACAAATCATACTGAGCTTCCACTAATTCCTTAATCATCAG
>CAJDUY010000014.1_pt1 | contig 16957 bp, 19 predicted proteins | sample 7390911 | NCBI WGS metagenome assembly CAJDUY01 (sample SAMEA7055686, study PRJEB34461) | soil metagenome | biome: terrestrial ecosystem; feature: Peninsula; material: soil | place: Antarctica | collected 2016 | reverse complement strand
GTTTCCGCTTTCAGGATCGCGTTAAGAACGCCTGACGGTTGTCGCTGCGGATCAGTCTATTATCTTCTCAGGTAATAGACTGATCCGCAGATTTATGTATAGGGATCAGCTTTCTTTAAAAGGATCACGGGGAACGAGTAAACCGAGCGAGTATTTTGATCTATTGTTAAACCCTCTTGCATAAAGCCCGTCAGGGAGATGGTCCGCACCACGGGACCCAGGAATTAGCGTCTCGGAATTTGTCCGCTTACACCGATATAGTGATTATCATAAAGCTGGTTCGCTCACCAGCCTGCCATTTTTCTCATGGGCTCGTGCCGTTTACATGGCATGGCAGTTCAATGAGGCAGAATCCTTAATAGCGATGTAATCGCTCTAAACGGATAGAATCTTTATCTTCAGCGCCCCTATGTTGTGTACTCTGCACGGGGAATATTTCCGCTGGTAAAATGTGACGGACGAGATTAACATGGCGTTAATTACAACTTGTAAGATTGCAGCGAGGTGATTATGGCTTATACAATTCCACAAGCGTCGCGCGATTATGACAATACACGCATTGTCGATCGTCCTGATGGATTTTATTGGCATGATGAAAATGAGAGCGATAAAGTTTTCGGCCCCTTTCCAACTTTGCTAGAAGCCATCCAGGATATGGAATATAACGCTGAATCGGATTATGAACCGGGGGAAACCCTGGAGCAGGCGGAGGAAGAAATTGGTATATCCAGCTGGATTGACCAGGAGACCGGAGAGCCTGGTGAAGAATCATTCCGTTATGATAACTAGTTAAAACGCCATTTGACCTCCCAGTACTAGCGGCAACGCCAGTTGGCAAAAGCCAAAGCTCTGAATAAAGTAGAGTAAGTTGTTGATCGAGATCCCCCGTGCTTAATGCAACTATTAAAACCGCATCTCATCCTCAAGCATTAAATCCAATCGATAAACCAATCATTGCTTTGGCGCAGTAGTAATCATAGCAATCAGAATGTGAGCCGTCTCATCTGTTTCTTTAGCCGGAGATCTCCATGAGTTACCGCGAAGAACACGACACCATGGGCACGGTACAGGTGCCAGCTACCGTGCTATGGGGCGCACAGACACAACGTTCCTTGCAGAATTTCAAGATCTCCAGCGAGCGTATGCCACTCACATTGCTTCATGCACTTGCACTGGTAAAGCGTGCTGCAGCAAGTGTAAATCGCGATTTGGGTCTACTCGATGCGAATAGCGCCATTGCCATCATTCAGGCCGCCGATGAGGTTATCGCAGGTTATCACGAAGCGGAATTCCCTTTGGTAGTGTGGCAGACAGGTTCCGGAACCCAGACCAATATGAATATGAACGAGGTGCTGGCGAACCGGGCCTCCGAACTGCTCGGTGGTGGCCGGGGCGTTGAATGCAAAATTCATCCTAACGACGATGTGAATAAGGGACAGTCGTCCAACGACGTGTTTCCGTCAGCAATGCATGTGGCGGCAACTCGCGCTATCAGCCATCAGTTGAAACCCGCCATTCAAGCGCTTCGGCGAACCCTTGCCGCTAAAGTAGCGGAATTTTCCGGTATCGTCAAAATCGGCCGTACCCATTTGCAGGATGCGACCCCACTGACACTGGGACAGGAATTTTCGGGTTATGTTTCGCAACTGGACCATGGGTTGCAGCATGTGGATGCGTCGCTTCCACATTTGTACGAGCTGGCCTTGGGTGGCACGGCGGTTGGTACTGGTCTGAATACTCATCCCGAATTCGCCGTGCGAGTGGCAGCGGAATTGGCACGGTTAACGGATCTACCGTTTGTCACTGCACCCAATAAGTTTGAGGCACTCGCTGCCAATGATGCATTGGTTCATGCGCATGGCGCATTGAAAACTCTGGCGGCATCCTTGATAAAAATCGCCAATGATATCCGCTGGCTTGCCTCTGGACCGCGCTGCGGCATCGGTGAGCTAAAAATCCCGGAAAATGAGCCAGGCAGTTCCATTATGCCTGGTAAAATCAATCCGACTCAATCGGAGGCGATAGCCATGCTGTGCTGCCAGGTGATGGGTAACGATGTGGCGATTAGCATGGGCGGAGCAATGGGCAATTTCGAGCTCAATGTCATGAAACCGCTTATCATCCACAATTTTCTACAGAGTGTGCGCCTGCTATCGGATGGAATGACGAGTTTCAACGACAATTGTGCAATAGGAATAACGGCCAATAGCAAACATATTGATGAGTTGATGCGTAATTCGTTGATGCTGGTGACAGCGCTCGTTCCCCAAATCGGCTATGACAAGGCGGCGGGAATTGCCAAGAAGGCCCACCACGAAGGCACGACGCTAAGAGAAGCAGCAATTGCATCGGGGCATGTTACAGCGGAGCAATTCGAGGCGTGGGTAAGGCCGGAAAATATGATAGAAAGCAAGTAACACAGAATTAAAATCCTCTATTCTTGAATTTTTCCATCGCTTTGCCTCGTCCCGTTTGTATCCCCGATTCTGACACTGACTGGCGCGCTTTATTGATGACGACGCGCTGCGTTTTCTGCTGAAGAACCGCTGAATAAGTTTCCAAGTCTACCAGCAGGGGACGGTGATCTTGCCGGCTGAGGTGCTTCAAAGACATGAGGCGAGGACGCGAATGGTCAATTTCGTTCACCAGGAGCCTGACAAAGTAATTTAGTCGGTAAAGTACTGTCCCATTCGGGCTGTGGAAAAATTGGGCACTCACTGCGTTACACTTTCTGGCATCGCAGACCCGGTGCTGCCTTTGCCGTGAGCCTTGCAATCATCCCGTTTTTGCCCACAATGCGCTCCATCGCGGGCCTGTCAGAGATTCCTTGAATGCAAGTACATGTATTAGCATATATTGCTATTGCAACGTATTGATTCTGATATATTGCAGTATCGCCATACGCCTACACTGGCATAATTAAGACAAACTATGCCCCACACGTTGAAAGAACAAGAAATTTCCATGCTGCGCGCCGAAATTGAAATGTTGATGGGCGAGCGTCAGGGTTTGCTCAAAACGACCGGTGCAGCGGCAGTATTTATAGCCAATCTGGACAGCGATACGTTGCCGGAAGGTTCCTATGAAGCCGCGGAGATGCTATCCAACTGCTTGAATGATCTTTCCGAAGAAACCCTGCGAGATGCGCTGGAAAAAGTAAGAGCGGAGTTGGCCGCTGATGAATGAGTTTTATACAATCGCCATCGTCCGCTAAGTAGGCAGTTTCATAAATATGGACACGTATAGTATTGATATTTATGGCCACATATGGCATCGTTATGCAGTTCTTCAACGAGGAGTTGCATATGCCAAGAAAGAGCCCGTTTGGTATCGATCTTTCTGCACTGGAGATCAACGAGCTGAACCGTCGTGCAAACGGATATACGTTGCCATATTTCGAGGTCGTGCGAGCCAAAATGATTTTGATGGCCGCCAGTGGCATGCGCAACGACGAGATCGCTGCGCGCCTGGATACCCGGCGCGAGGTGGTCAGCCAATGGCGCAAACGCTTTTTCAAAGACCGATTGATGGGTCTCGAAGAGATGGCCCGCCCGGGACGCCCTCGGGTTTTTCCCCCCAGGGCTCACAGTTGAGATCAAGGCGCTCGCGTGCGAGCTGCCGAGCACTTTGGGTCTGCCGCTGTCGCGGCTCAGCGTAGCCGATGTGGCACGACACGCGCAGCGTACTGGCCTTGTGGCCCGCATCAGCGACAGCACCGTCTGGCGCTGGCTGCACGAAGATGCCATCCGGCCTTGGCAGCATCGTTGCTGGATATTTCCGCGCGATCCGCAGTTCCAAGTCAAGGCCGCGCGCATACTGGACCTTTACGAGCGGCGTTGGCAAGGCCAGTCGCTGCGCTTGGACGAGTTCGTCATCTCGACCGACGAGAAGACCCGCATTCAGGCGCGACTGCGTATCCATCCGAGTCTGCCCACCGAGCCCGGCGCGTCGATGCGTGTGGAGCACGAATACGCACGCGGCGGCGCCTGGGCCTACCTGGCTGCATTGGACGTACATCGTGCCAAAGTGTTTGGCCGCTGCGAGGCGACCACGGGCATCGCGCCCTTCGAGCGTTGTCGATCAAGTCATGAGCCAGCCACCGTACAGCACGGCACGCCGAGTGTTCTGGGTCATGGACAACGGCTCGTCACATCGCGGCGAGGCGTCTATAAGCCGCCTGACCCAAGCGCATCCCACATTGGTACCCGTTCACGGCCCCGTTCATGCGAGTTGGCTCAACCAAATCGAGATCTACTTCTCCATCGTGCAGCGCAAAGTGCTGACACCGAACGACTTTCCAAGCTTGGCTGCCGTCGCCGAGCGACTGTTCAACTTCGAGCGCTACTACGAGACCATTGCGCATCCGTTCGAATGGAAGTTCACTCGCGCTGACCTCAACGCCCTGATCGCATGCATGCGCGATCGTTGGGCTCGAAGCCAACCATTGAAACTGGCCGCATGAAAATACGTGTGCGAATTTCTGAATATGACTACTAAGGTTGGCCTGATTTTGACCGGAGGTGGCGCTCGAGCCGCCTATCAGGTTGGGGTATTACAAGCCATCGCCGCCATGTTGCCCGAAGGCACGCGCAATCCTTTTCCTGTCATTTGCGGCACTTCCGCTGGCGCAGTTAATGCTGCCAGTCTTGCGCTTTCTGCCCGGAACTTTCATGAAGGGGTGCGGCAACTCTCGGCGGTGTGGGAGAATGCTCATGTCAACCAGGCTTACCGCTCCGATCCCATCGGTGTGTTTGGAAACGTCGCGCGCTGGTTAGCTTCGCTACTGCTGGGCGGATTAGGGAAGCGTAATGCGGTTTCCATGTTAGACAATTCGCCGCTTGTTCAACTGCTGGAGCGTAGTTTGCCGCTCCGTGGCATTCAGAGAAGTATCGAGACAGGTGCCTTGCATGCTCTGGGTATTACCGCTTGGGGCTACACTTCCGGACAATCAGTTACATTTTATCAGGGTGCAGATAGCATCGCACCTTGGAAACGAGAACGTCGTGTCGGCATCGCGGCGCGTATCGGGGTCGAACACCTGATGGCGTCTTCCGCAATCCCGCTTCTTTTTCCAGCAATAAGGCTTAATCGTGAATATTTTGGTGACGGCTCCATGCGCCAGCTTGCACCTATCAGTCCGGCGCTGCATCTCGGCGCAGAACGGGTGCTGGTAATAGGCGTGCGCAAGACCGTCGATACGCAACCTGAGCGACTTAGGGTAGATAGTTATCCGACATTGGCACAGATAGGAGGCCACATTATGGGCAGTATTTTTCTGGATAGCCTGGATGTAGACCTGGAACGCCTGCAACGTATCAACAACACGCTTCGACTGATTCCGGAAGAGAAGCTGAAAGATAACAACATGCCTCTACGTAAAGTGGAATCAATGGTGATTTCTCCTAGTGTGGAAATTAACAAGATTGCAGAACTGCACGCCCATACGCTGCCGCGTACCATACGTCTTTTTTATCGTGCCATTGGAGCGTTGAGGCGCGATGGCGCGGCACTTTTGAGCTATGTTCTATTTGAGGAACCTTTCTGTCGCGCGCTAATTGAGCTGGGTTATGAGGATACGATGCCGCGCAGATCCCAAATTTTGCAGTTTATCGGAACTGAAGCAAAGAGCCGAACGGACGCTGGTATAATACGGTAACGATTCAGTCAAGATAAGATTCAACGTTCTTATCTGTCATTCCCCGAAATCACCTCATTTTCAGAGATTATTTATGGATGTCACCGATCCGCAATTCTGGATCGCGGTATTGCAAATCATAGCTATTGATATTGTACTGGGTGGAGACAACGCGGTCGTCATTGCGCTCGCTTGCCGGCGCCTGCCGGAGAAGCAACGAAATCTGGGTATTTTCTGGGGTGTGTTCGGCGCCATTGGCCTACGAGTAGTATTGATTTTTTTTGCGCTCACCCTGCTCGCAATTCCATTCCTCAAAATCATAGCCGCATTGCTGCTGTTGTGGATCGGCGTCAAGCTGCTTCAGCCTGAGCCCCAAAGTAATGGGCACCAGGTCGACGCTAGCACAACATTGCCGGGCGCGATCAAGACCATTATTATCGCCGATGCAGTGATGAGCCTTGATAACGTCATCGCCATTGCGGGCGCTGCCAAGGACAGTATTGGTCTGGTCATTTTTGGCTTGGTAGTGAGCGTGCCCATAATTGTCTGGGGCAGTAAATTGGTAATGAAACTCATGGATCGTTTTCCCATCGTCATTGTCATCGGTGCCGGTTTGCTCGGCTGGATCGCTGGGGATATGAGCGTTACCGACGCTTCCACCAAGGAATGGGTTAATGTCAATGCGGCCTTTTTACATTGGTTTGTTCCGATCTTCGGCGCATTGCTGGTCGTGATTATCGGCAAACGGCTTGCGGCGAGAACGCAGGCAAAGAGGGCGCCTATTATTGATCTGGCGAATGACATAAATAAACGGTTATAGTCGCCGCGGATATATTGCCGCATCAAGGAGAAATACAATGTTGAAATTCCTGTTGCCGGTGGATGGCTCCGATACCTCCAATAAAGCGGTTGCCGGATTCATTAAACTGCTCGATTGGTACAAGGAATTGCCAGAGATTCACTTGTTAAACGTGCAGTTTCCACAGCGTGGAAATGTAAACTGGTTTATCGACAAAGAGAGTATCAACCTGTATCACCAGGAAGAAGGTATGAAGGTACTACAAGCCTCACGTAGGTCGCTGGATGAGGCGGGCATTGCCTGCCAGTTTCACATCACCGTAGGGAACCCGGAAGAAATGATCATACGTTATGCAAAAGAGATGGATTGCGACCAAATAGTCATCGGGCCGCGCGGGCTTGGGATAGTGAAAGGTATATTGCTAGGTTCAGTAGCCAACAAGGTAATGCAGCTTTCGACTATACCGGTGTTACTGATCAAATGAGAGTTTAAGGGCAGGTATTGAACAGTACAGGTTTTAATCAAAAGGAGTTTTATCAAGATGGAGCGGGATCAAAAAGGTTTAACTTTGATCGAAACGATGATGGTGTTCGCGATTATTGGTATCCTGGTAACAGTCGCAATTCCACCAGCATATCAGGCTTACGAGGATTCCGTGGCCCGGGAACAAGTAACTGAAGCGATCAGACTGTTAAATGCAGCAGAAGCCCCTATTGCCGAGTTTTATGCCGGCAACGGAAGATGGCCGACAGGGCCGGAGTTCGACAATCTGGTAGCTGCTCGAACGGGAAAGTATGTTGCCAGCCTTGTACCTTTATCCCTTGCTTCCGGTTTTCAGGTAACGGCGATGTTTAAGAATAGCGGGGTTAGTGCAGGTCTTTTGAAGGAAGGAGCTGGAAGGACCCTGGTGGTAGCGACAAAAGATGGCGTGTTATGGGTTTGCAACGATAATATCGATCCTGCCACCGGTGTTCCGGGCCTTATTGCAGGCAACGTTCTGGCTCAACATCGTCCTCAGTCTTGCAAATAGCGAGGACGAGGTAACGACGCTTTCGTGCCTGACAAATAGCTATGATTATATAGAATATGTCCACAATGAAATCCATTAGATAATTGACCGCTACCTCCTAGGGCTTATAATCACCACATGTTCATTCGCGTCCCATCAGGCTGGACCGAGGTGTAGCGGTTCAGCCCAACTAAAATTTATCGACCACCAGTCATCCCGGTTTTAAATTCGGATGAGAAAGGGAAGAAAAGAAAACAGGAGCAGAGTAGGAACAGGAGCCAGCCCATAGTGCTCATCTGCAAGTTCTGTTGCACGATCAGAGAACCGGAAAAGCATATATGAACGAATATACCGATCAAATATCAGGATACTTTAATCAAGTACCCATGTGGCCTTTAGTTTTGCTCGGCGTGGCAATCGCTATCTCCGGAATTTATGAGCTGTTCCACCGTAAACGCCTTGCTGATGCGGCCAATGATTTTCGTTCAGCCATCCTCTTCACGCTCTCCGGTCTGTACCCTGAACCAACCAACTGGCCTAAAAGCATAGATACATACCTGTGCGCCAGATTGTCCGTGATGCAGGAAATTATCGAAGACTTCAAGCCCAGTGTCAGGCAGGAGAGTCTGCCGGCCTATAATAGAGATTGGGATAACTATTGCCAGTTCTGCCGCGCCGAGGTGACTGACGATAAATGTACTGCTGCAGAACTGAATCCCGGCAAGGAGGCAGACCCCAAAAAAATTTTTCATGGTCTTGTCTCCAATCTTTTACGCCACGCAAGCTGAGCCTTTGTTGATCTGAATGTAGCATAGATTAATCCAGAAAACGGCACATGGTTAAACCGGCACGCTGCCAGGATTCAGTGCTGAAGAGATCAAGCTGATTTCGGTAATGGTTTTTCTTTTGATGACGATAGATCGCAGCATCTGTCAACCGCTGCTCATGAGCTACGTTATTGGCATGACAAGAGAAAATTGGGGAAGGAAACGTAGAGGAACTCCGTTTTATTACTGTAATTGATTAATATTCATATTGAAACTTGGAGAAGAAAATGAGCAAACTTTTATCCATCCTGGTAATCGCTTTCGCGACTACTCTCGGCTTCAATGCTATGGCTGAAAAACATACTGGCCATGATGTTCATGGCTCTCAGGCCTCAAAAGCCCACGGCGAAAAAGACGAGAAAAAGTAATTCGGCTCGTTTCTCCCCCACGGAAAGGCAGGGCATGACTCTGCCTTTCTTTCTTTACCAACCGCCGGATTTTGAGTTTCAAAGCTCATGCTTAGCCAATATCTTGTACGTGGCGGCTACTGAAATACCAAACACGGCATGCGTAAGGATGGTGATCCAGTCACGAACCTCGGAGAACCAAGGTAAGACAAGCGTTACACCATACATATTTATTCCGTATAAGATTAATCCGTAAGTGGCACCCGCGAGCAAGGAAAGCGCCATGCCAAGGCGGTAAATTAAACACGCCAAAATAAGGCTGTATGTGATAGAAATTACAAAATGAATAAACGTCGCAACTATCATCACATGCCAGTCAAACGTTGCCGGTGGCGGTAGAGCCTCCTGTCCCATAAGGATTGCCACGGTCAAGCGCGCGTCTCTATATAGCATCCACGGCAGAGCGACCAGAAAGACCCACCACAGGGGCTATCTGCACCGCAGTGGCAATTACTCCGGCGACAATTCCAGCGCCGATCCCTGCACCTCAGTTCAATGACATGCGTATCACCAGAAAAATGGCAGCAAGTCTTGGATAACCTCCGCTGCGGCAATCATAAACTCCAGTATTTCCTTCAAAGCGCACTACTGGAAACCGATTCGTTCTACAATGATAATCAGCAGTTTTATGGGGATAAGCATAGCATTGAGACCCCTGCGGTCAAATTCTTACTTCCACAGATATTCGATAGCGAGTATGCAGTCAGCCCATTCATGCAAACGGTAGATTTGACTAACCATTTTCTGATCGCCATGCCTGCCATGGCGGATCCTTTCTTCTCCAAGACGCTAACTTATATTTGCGAGCATAGCGAGCAGGGCGCGTTAGGTTTGGTGGTTAACCGGCCCATTGATCTCACGCTGAAGGATCTGTTTGATCAGCTAGGTATTTCTTCTGATGATCAGTCTTTGGGAGGGCTGCCGGTGATGTTTGGCGGCCCGGTACAACTGGATCGTGGCTTCGTATTGCATCAACCGGTGGGTGACTGGCAATCCACCATGATAGTAGATCATGGAGTGGGACTGACTACTTCGCTCGATATCTTGCGAGCAATCGCGAGCGGAGATAGTCCCGCTCAATTATTGGTCGCATTAGGTTATTCAGGATGGGCACCTGGTCAGATAGAGCACGAATTGTCCCAGAATGCCTGGCTCACAGTGCCCGCCTCGCCTCGAATCATATTCGAACTTCCGTCAGAGGAGCGGTTGACCGCGGCGATGCACTCACTAGGAGTCGATTTTTCAAGCTTGTCAGACGAGGTGGGACATTCTTGAGAACAATATAACGCTCATTAGCGGGCCAGATAGCCCAGCGGTGAAAAATCAGACAGCACAATACTTAATGCTTAATAGCGAAAACAAACACCTCCTTATGGGGACAATTCTGGCTTTCGATTTCGGCGAGAAGCGCATCGGTGTGGCGGTAGGTGACTTGGGGCTGGGTTTGGCGCACCCTCTTGCTACGGTTAGCGACGAGAATACGGTAAGGCGTTTCGATAGTATCTTCAAGCTGATCGAAGAGTGGCAGCCGGCGTTGCTCATCGTAGGCCTACCCACTCATGCCGATGGTACGGAGCATGGGCTAACTCAGCTTAGCCGGCGTTTCGCGCGGCGTCTAGAAGGCCGCTTTGGTATTAAGACTGTGCTGGTGGATGAGCGGTATACCTCCATTAGTGCCAGCACAGCGTTGCGGGAGGCGGGCGTCAAAAGAAAGAAGCAAAGATCCGTGTTGGATCAAGTGGCGGCGCAGCTGATATTGCAATCTTATTTCGATAGACAAAATGCAGCTACCTGATGCAGAACAACTGCTCACCAGTCTGACCGCACGGATGCGGCCTGACATTGCCGCGAACACCGCTCTGGTAGGAATATATACCGGGGGTGTCTGGCTGGCAAAACGGCTGCACCAGGATTTGGAAGTCACGCTCCCATTGGGTACGCTGGATGTTTCGTTCTATCGAGATGATTTTGGCCAAATCGGCTTGCATCCGCAGGTCAAGCCTTCAGATATCCCGTTCGAGGTGGAAGGCAGCCATATCATCCTGGTGGACGATGTGCTCTACACCGGGCGCACCATTCGCGCGGCTATCAACGAATTATTCGACTACGGGCGACCCGCGAGCATCCGCCTTGCCGCACTGATAGACCGGGGTGGCAGGGAGCTTCCTGTTGCGGCCCAATATGTTGGTGCGGAGCTCACTCTGCCATTAGATAAGATGCTGGCGCTGGAAAAAGGCATCGACGGAAAATTGAGCCTGAGCCTATATAATAAAAACGCTTCAGGACAATGAATAACAACCCGCAGCTGAATGAAAACGGAGAACTGCAACACCTTCTCACTACCGAGGGGCTACCCGCCCCTATTCTGCGGAACATACTCGACACCGCCGAATCTTTCATCGGGGTTACCGAGCGCGACGTCAAAAAAGTACCCCTGCTACGCGGAAAATCTATATTCAATTTATTTTTCGAACCTAGTACTCGCACTCGTACCACGTTCGAAATAGCCGCCAAGCGGCTATCAGCGGATGTGGTAAATCTCAACATCGCGGCTTCCTCACAATCAAAAGGGGAGACACTGCTGGATACGGTGAACAATCTGTCTGCCATGCATGCCGACATGTTCATCGTGCGGCATTCGCAAAGCGGGGCGGCACATTTAATCGCTCGTCATGTGCGGCCCGAAATTCACGTTATTAATGCCGGAGATGGCCGGCATGCGCATCCTACCCAAGCGTTGCTGGATATGTTCACTATCCGCCATTACAAACTCGATTTTCATAAACTGCGCGTAGCCATAGTCGGGGATATCCTGCATTCGCGAGTAGCACGCTCGCAGATTCATGCGCTTACCACACTAGGTGTGCCGGAAGTGCGGGTAATTGCCCCGAAAACCTTGCTGCCTGCCAAGGTCGGGCGTCTCGGGGTGCACGTTTATCACCAGATGGAACAAGGACTTAAAGATGTAGATGTACTATTGATGCTACGTTTGCAAAATGAGCGCATGCTAAGTGCGCGACTTCCCAGCGCAGAAGAGTATTTCAAGTATTATGGGCTTACACAGGAGAAACTGGCGTTGGCGAAGCATGACGCTATTGTGCTGCACCCCGGCCCGATGAACCGTGGTGTCGAAATTGATTCCGCCGTAGCCGACGGCAAGCAATCGGTTATTCTGCCGCAAGTAACATTCGGCATCGCGGTACGAATGGCGGTGATGTCGATTTTGGCGGGTAACTGAAAATGAAGCTTGTTATTAAAGGTGGCCGTGTTATAGACCCAAAAAACCAGGTAGACGCCATTATGGATGTGTTCGTTGCTGCTGGAAAAATCGTTGGCATGGGCGCCGTCCCGGTCGGCTTCCACGCCAACCGTGAAATAAACGCGAAGGATCTAGTAGTATGTCCCGGTCTGGTGGATCTGTCCGTACGCTTGCGCGAGCCGGGTTTTGAGTATAAGGCCACGCTTGAATCCGAAATGGAAGCGGCCGTAGCGGGCGGTATCACAAGCTTGGCATGCTCGCCAGATACCGATCCGCCGCTGGATGAACCGGGATTGGTGGAAATGCTAAAGCACCGTGCCAGAGGCCTCAACCAGGCGCACGTCTATCCTATTGGCGCACTTACTCAAGGTTTGAAAGGCGAAAGACTCACGGAAATGGCTGAACTGCGCGATGCGGGCTGCGTCGCTTTTGGCCAGTCCGACATGCCGCTCACCAACGCGCGAGTCATGATGCATGCAATGCAATACGCTTCTACCTTCGGCTTCGGCGTATGGTTGCGTCCTCAGGATGCGAGTCTTGCCGACGGTGGTGTAGCCCATGACGGTGAAGTGGCGACGCGGTTGGGCCTACCAGCGGTTTCCGTATGCGCGGAAACCGTAGCCTTATCGAATATCATTTTGATGGCAAGAGAGACTGGCGCCACAGTGCACTTGTGCAGAATTTCCAGTGCAGAGGGCGTTGCCATGGTGCGGGCGGCAAGGCAACAAGGTTTGTCAGTTACCTGTGACGTAGCAGCTAATCACATGCATCTTTCGGAAATGGATATCGGGTTTTTTGATTCCAATTGCCATCTCGTTCCTCCGCTGCGAGGATTAAGTGATCGTAATGCGCTACGCGCCGGTCTGCTGGACGGCACGATAGATGCGGTATGTTCCGACCACACACCAGTGGACGAAGACGCCAAGCTGCTACCCTTCGGTGAGGCCGAAGCGGGTGCCACGGGCCTGGAGTTGCTGTTGCCGCTTACCTTGAAATGGGCGGCGGAAATGAAGATCCCATTGGCCGCCGCACTGACTAAAGTTACTATTGAGCCCGCCCGGATACTGGGTATAGATGCTGGCCATCTATCCCCCGGCGCTGCTGCAGATCTGTGTATTTTCGACGCCGATCAATACTGGAAGGTAGAAGCGGCAGCGCTCAAAAGCCAAGGCAAAAACACGCCGTTTCTGGGTATGGAGCTGCAAGGCAGAGTAAAATACACCTTGGTTAACGGTAATATTGTGCATCAAAGCTAAACCGGTCTGCGGCTGAGTGTTCGCACATAACTAAGACATCTGTAATCAATATTCTGGAATAACATGACAAACTCTCTGCTCGATTTTTCTGGACTCCCGCGCTTTGCGGATATTCGAACCGAACACATCACTCCAGCGGTAGAGCAACTGCTTGCGGATAACCGCGCCATCATTGCCGGAATACGTGGCGATGCCGCTATACCAACCTGGCAGAATTTCGTGCAACCGATGGTTGATGCCAACGAGCACTTGTCTCGCGCCTGGGGCCAGGTATCGCATTTGAACGCTGTGGTGAACAGTCCGGAATTACGTGAAATATATAACGCCAACCTGCCACACGTGACTCAGTATTCTGCCGAATTGGGTCAGGATCAGGCGCTATTCGAGAAATTCAAGCAGTTTCACAATAGTGAGGAATTTGAGGGCCTGAATCGCGCACGAAAAAAAATTGTCGAGAATGAGTTGCGGGATTTCCGCTTGGGCGGGGCGGAACTTCCGCCGCAAGAAAAAGAGCGTTTTCTCCAAATTCAGGAAGAACTGTCGGCCCTATCTTCCAGATTTAACGATAACCTGCTGGATGCCACCAATAGTTTTGTGCTGAATGTGGAAAATGCTGATGAATTGTCAGGCATTCCTGATGACGTGCTGGAAACGGCAAGGGAGATTGCCGCAAAAGATGGTGCGCCAGGTTGGAAATTTACGTTGCATGCCCCCTCCTATCTGCCCGTTATGCAGTATGCGGACAATCGAGCGCTTCGCAAAAAAATGTATCAGGCCTATTCCACCCGCGCTAGCGAACTGAGCAAAGTGGAATGGAATAACACGCCGCTTATCAGCAAGATACTTGAACTGCGCGAGGAAGAGGCGCGGATGCTCGGGTTTGATTGCTACGCTGAGGTGTCGCTCGCGACAAAAATGGCCTCAACTCCAAAACAGGTGCTGGATTTTCTAGGTGAACTTGCTGCCAAGGCCAGACCTTACGCTGAATGCGATCTGAAAGAATTATCTCAATTCGCCGCCGATAAGTTACAGTTGAAAAAACTGGAAGCATGGGATCTGACTTATGCCAGTGAAAAGCTACGCCTTGACCGCTATGCGTTCTCCGAGCAAGAGGTGAAGCAGTATTTCCCTGAAACCAGTGTGCTGCCGGGCATGTTCAAGCTGGTAGAGAATCTCTATGGCATTATTATTTCCCCACCAGCGGAGGCGGCCGGTGCTCAACTCTGGCACCCTGATGTAAAGTTTTTCAATATAAGGGACGCCGAAGGAAACCTGATCGGGCAATTCTATCTAGACCTTTATGCGCGTCCTGGCAAGCGTGGTGGGGGATGGATGGATGACGCCATCAGCCGCCGCCGAATTGGAACCGGGGAGCACGGCATCCAGGCGCCAGTGGCGTATCTCACCTGCAATTTCTCCGCGCCCGTCCCTCATAATGGTCAAATTCGCCCGGCCCTGTTTACTCACGACGAAGTCATCACGTTATTCCACGAATTCGGTCATGGTCTCCATCATTTACTCACTCGAGTTGAAGATCTGGGTGTATCCGGAATCAATGGTGTGGAATGGGATGCGGTGGAACTTCCCAGTCAATTCATGGAAAACTTCTGCTGGGAGCGTGAAGTGCTGATGAATATGACAAAGCATGTGGACACGAGCGAACCTCTCCCACCGGTGCTATTCGACAAAATGCTGGCGGCGAAAAACTTTCAGAGTGGCCTTCAGATGCTTCGCCAGATAGAATTTGCACTGTTTGATATGCGGTTGCATTTTGATTTCAACCCGAGTGGAGAGAAAACGGTACAGCAGTTACTGGATGAGATTCGCGAGCAGGTTGCGGTCGTTATTCCGCCATCGTTTAACCGTTTTCCCAACAGTTTTTCGCATATTTTTGGTGGAGGCTATGCGGCGGGTTATTATAGCTACAAGTGGGCGGAGGTATTGTCCGCGGACGCTTACAGCCTGTTTGAGGAAAGGGAAAGCGATACCAATAAAGTGATCAACGCCGAAACTGGTGCCCGTTTTCGCAATGAAATTCTCGCCGTTGGCGGAAGCCGCCCGGCACTGGAATCGTTTATCGCATTCCGGGGACGCGAGCCAAGTATAGATGCGCTACTGCGTCACAACGGTATGGCAGTTGCATGAAAATGCATTCCAGAAGATTATGGCATCGAACAGAACCGGACAATTCTTACGGAAGTTCTATCGAGAACCTGGCGTGAATTAAGTACGGGCGGAAGCATGCGTTATTCTTGCAACGACATCTTTCCGGCGCTAGTATAGTAGACGGCTGACATTGCAGGCGTCCCGGCATCGTGAATTTTTCAAAGTCATAATATGAATAATCGCTCGACAACAGGAGAAAACCAGATGAAATGCGTTAAATGGGTTGTCACGGCAACGATATTGGCTACAGTACTGATTGGCTGCGCGCAGACGCCGCTAGTGCCCCAAGTCCAACTGAAATACAAGGATGGTGAGTTGCCAATTCCTGTGGAATACAAGAGCTGGCCTAAATTTTTATCCGATATACAGCGCATGGATACCAAGCAGGTACGTGAAATTTATATCAATCCTATTGGACATAGCACAAAAATGGGTGAGGCTTTTCCCAACGGTACTATTTCTGTAATGGAAATCTACAAAGCGCGTGAGGCAGCTGACGGCACTCCGCTGAAAGGCGCCGATGGTAAATTTGTAAAGGGTGAGTTATTGAAAGTGGCGGTAATGGGCAAAGGTGCCGGCTGGGGTGAAAGCGTAACGCCTCCGGAACTCAAGAATGGCGACTGGGTGTACGCCATGTATCTGGCCGATGCAAAAACGAAGGCGCCGGATGACACTACCACCTGCCGTGCCTGCCATTTGCCACTGACAGACAAGGATTACATTTTTCGCTATGATGAATATTTCCAGAAGCGTATAAACTAATATGCTGATGCACAATTGCTAATTGTGCTCGATTGCTTCAGTCGGCGAGCGCAATTAGCTTAGTTTGCCGTGGCATTGTTTATACTTCTTTCCTGATCCGCATGGACATGGATCGTTGCGGCCGACCTTACCGCCCTGGCGTACGAAAGGTTGATGTTTCTCCAGGCTCTGTTCCTCATGATCTCCCGCTTCATCCAGCGCCTCCTCGTAAGCCGCGTGGTGATATTGCATGTTTACTGGCGCGCGCTGTGTTTCTGCTACCGCTTCTACCTGTTGCTCGTTTCTTATCTGGACAGTCATGAGTATCCGGGTGACCTCTGTCTTGATCTCTTCAAGCATGGTGGTAAATAGCTCAAAGGCTTCGCGCTTGTATTCCTGCTTGGGATTTTTCTGAGCATACCCTCGCAAATGAATGCCCTGACGCAGATGATCGAGCGCTGCTAGATGTTCCCGCCAGTGGGCGTCGAGGCTTTGCAGCATTATTGCCCGTTCGTACTGATGCATAACGTTGATGCCGACCTGATCCACCTTCCCGGAATAATGTTCGTGCGCTATCCCGGCAATGCGCTGGTGAAGGCTCTCTTCATGTAAGTCAGGTTCTTTCTGCAACCATTCCTGCAACGGCAATTGCAATTGAAATTCAGCAGCTAGTGCCTTTTCCAGCCCCGGTATATCCCACTGCTCCTCGACGCTTTGTGGTGGGACATAGAGGGCGATGAGACTGCCCAGCACATCCCCGCGCATTGCGGTAATTGTCTCTGAAATATCCTGAGACTCAAGAAGCTCGTTACGTTGCTCATAGATTACTTTGCGCTGATCATTGGCGACATCATCGTA
>CAJDUY010000068.1_pt1 | contig 17149 bp, 12 predicted proteins | sample 7390911 | NCBI WGS metagenome assembly CAJDUY01 (sample SAMEA7055686, study PRJEB34461) | soil metagenome | biome: terrestrial ecosystem; feature: Peninsula; material: soil | place: Antarctica | collected 2016 | reverse complement strand
TCTTACACGTTTGATAATACTCAACATGGCGCTGATTTATTTGACCTGAAGGTGCCTGGAAATATCTATACGCGCATCATGAATCCCACCACCGCTGTGCTGGAGCAGCGCATAGCGGAGATGGAAGGCGGGGTCGGCGCACTAGCCGTTGCCTCGGGCATGGCGGCAATCACCTACGCCATCCAGTGCATAACCAGCACGGGTGACAATATCATCAGCACAAGTCAACTTTACGGTGGCACATACAATCTGTTTGCGCATACGTTTCCTCGTCAAGGCATTGAAGCCCGCATGGTGTCTTACGATGACTTTGACGCTATCGAAAGGCATATCGATAACAGTACCCGAGGGATCTTTTGTGAATCTATCGGGAATCCCGCGGGAAATATCGTAGATATCGAAAAACTGGCTGACATTGCTCATAAACATGGTGTGCCGCTCATTGTGGATAGTACCGTCTCCACCCCTTACCTATGCCGGCCTTTTGAATTCGGTGCCGATATCGTTGTACATTCGCTGACGAAATATATTGGGGGTCATGGTACGACAATTGGTGGAATGATCGTGGATTCAGGGAAATTTGATTGGGTAAAGCATAAAGCGCGCTTTCCCTTGCTGAATGAAGCTGATCCCTCGTATCACGGCGTGGTGTATACGGAAGCATTTGGAAATGCTGCTTTTGTTGGCCGCTGCCGGGTTGTGCCGCTGCGTAATACCGGGGCGGCTTTATCGCCGCATAGTGCGTTCCTGATACTGCAGGGCCTGGAAACGCTGGGTTTGAGAATGGAACGGCATTGTGAAAATGCACTGAAAGTCGCGCAGTATCTGGAAAGCCATCCAAAGGTGGAACGGGTTAATTATGCGGGATTGCCCGGTAGCAGGTATCACGGCCTGTGTAACAAACTAAGCAAGGGAAAGGCCTCGGGGCTACTGAGCTTCGATCTCAGGGGCGGAGCGGCCTCCGGTGGCCGGTTCATCGATGCACTGAAGATGATCCTGCGGCTGGTGAATATCGGCGATGCGAAGTCGCTCGCCTGTCATCCCGCATCGACCACCCACAGGCAATTGAGTCCCGATGAGTTGAAGGCCTCGGGGGTTTCAGAAGGCCTTGTCAGAATATCGGTAGGCATCGAGCATATTGACGACATCATCGAAGATATTTCCCAGGCGCTCGACGCAATCGTTTGAGCGAGCTCCTTCGATGTGGGCCACGCTATTATTGCATGAGCGCCGGCAGTGATCTGTTTTGACGTAGAAATTCTTCGATCTTGTCCGCGGTAACGCCGGGGCTGAACAGGTATCCCTGGATCTCGTCGCATTTGAGCATGCGCAAAAGGTCCGCCTGCTCATTGGTTTCCACTCCCTCGGCAATCACTCGCAGATGCAGGGAATGCGCCAGGGAGATAATGGCAGAGACGATGCTGAGATCGTCGGCGTTGCTGGTCATGTTGACAATGAAGGCGCGGTCAATCTTCAGGACGTTGACGGGTAACTTGGCGATATAGTTGAGTGAGGAATAGCCGGTACCGAAATCGTCTATCGCGACCTCGATATTCATATCGCGAATGACCTTGAGTTTTTTGATATTGGCTTCTATGTCATGCATGATTACGCTCTCGGTAATCTCGAGTTCCAGCCCGATTTTTACGTTTCCGGCGCTTTTTATCACGCTCGCCACCATGTTGACAAAATCCTTCTGCCGTAACTGAACGGACGACACATTCACGGCAACCTTGGGTGGATTGAGCCCCATGGCCTGCCATTTCTTGGAATCCGCTATCGCCTTGCTCAAGGCCCACTGTCCTGCCTCCAGAATCATCCTGGTTTCTTCGAGCAGGGGAATAAAACTCAGGGGCGGTACAAGACCGTTGTCGGGGTCCTTCCAGCGCATCAGCGCCTCCAGTCCGCTGATTTGTCCACTTTGCAGATCAATTTTCGGCTGGTAATGCAGCACAAGCTGTTCCTCCTCGATTGCCCGGCGCAATTTGGTCTCAAGCTTCAGCTTCTCGGTGACCCGGGCATTAAATTCGGGTGCGTAAAACAGGTGTTTGTCGAAAGACAGCTTGGCCTTTTTCAGCGCGGTTTCGGCGTTTCGTAAAAGAGTGTCGGTATCCCGGCCGTCGATAGGATAAGACGAAGTCCCCGCCCTGGCGGCAACGCGTATCTCGTGTCCGCTGATGTGAAAAGGCTGATCCTGGATCCCGAACAGAATCTTCTCCAGAATATGGGCAATGTCGGTGCTCTCTTCCGCGTGTCTTATGGCAATAGCAAAATGATCCGCCGAGAGATGGGCCAGGATATCCGTTTCCCGGACTATCTGCTTCAGTCGTTTTGCAAGCTGGCGCAGCAGGCTGTCCCCCGCCTGGTGGCCGAGAGATTCATTGATACTGCTGAACCGCTCAAGATCAAGGATAATGACCGAAAAGACTTTGTGATCATGATGCATCGTGCTGATTCGCTGATCGACCCGGTCCAGAAATAGCGCACGGTTCGGCAGGTCGGTTATGGCATTGAAGAAAGCAAGATAATTGATGAGTTCCTCTTTTTTCAAGTGATCCATGGCAAATGAAATATCGCCTGCCATCTCGGTCAACAGCGCCATTTCCTCCTCGTCGAAATATCCTGTTTCCGATGCGTAGAGCACAAATATACCGGCCAGCTTGCTATCCAGGACGAGTGGCAACACTATTTTGGAGTAATAGCCCCGCTCCAGCGCCGCGGTATGCCGGGTTTGCATGTACTCGCTGGTGACAAGGGTAAGGTCATTGCAGACAGCCGGCTTGGCCCGTATGATCGCCTCCGTTATCAGCCAGGAATTTCCAGGGGAGTCAATCACATTGGTCAAGTCGAGCTGTGCCAGGTAGCCGTCGTCATGACCGGCCTTGGCCATTGGCGTGATATTCTGCGTATCGGCGTCGAACATTCCGATCCAGGCGAATACAAACTGGCCGAGGTCTACCGCGATACGGCATGCTTCGTCGAAAAGCTCCTGCGGCTCACGGACGCGCACGATCGTGGTGTTGATGCCGCTCAGCACGCCGTGAATCCGGTTGAGCCGGACAATCCTGGCCTCGTACTCCTTGCGCCGGGAGATCTCCGCGGTGAGCGCCGTCGTGCGCTCATCCACTAGCCGTTCCATGTGTTCATGCAGCCAGGCGCGTTCCAGCGCTATGCTTATCTGGTGTCCAACCCCGTAAAATGTTTCCAGCTCGTGGTTTGTGAACAGGTCTTTTTTCGTCCCCGTCAGATTCATGATGCCGCGGTTCTGATTACCGATCCACAACGGCACGCTGGCATGGCAATTCAGCTCCCCCTCACCGTCTCCGGTTTGTGCAAGCCGTTTGCACCTGCCGATATTGGTGACACGCCCCAGGCCGCCGGCAAGAAACAGAGTTTGACATTCGCATAGGCTCTCCATCCCCTCTGCAGCCAGTGATGACGGCGATATATTGCGGGCGGCCGCCAGCCGGAACGCATCGTTTTCCCAGAGATAGAGCCATCCCGCTTCCACCCCGGGCAGTTCCATCGCGTACTCCAGTGCTTTCTCGCATACCTCATGTTCGCTTACTGCCTTGTTCAGTCCTTCCGCGATCCGGTAGAGCCCGGTAAGCAAGTGATTCGAGTGTGTCAGCTCCAGTTGCCGCACATGGAGTTCCCTGTTGAGGCGGACCGCATCTTCATAGATCGAAATCAGCAGATCCACGATCTGCTGGCGTTCCGATGTGATGAAATGTTTTTGTCCACCCAGATAAATCTCCATTCCCATCTGCATCTTCTGGTTCTTGCGCAGTTCGTGGTTTATCAACAGGTAGTCGATGCGGGCCAGTAGATAATGATCTTCATATGGCTTGCGGATGAAATTGTCCGCGCCGCATTCCAGGCCCTTCATGATGTCCCGGATATCGGAAAGCGAAGTGAGCAGAACTACCGGGATATCCTTGAGCTGTTCATCGCGCTTGATTTCTCCGCATAGTACAAATCCATCCATTTCGGGCATCATGACATCGCTGATGATCAGCGTCGGCTTGCGCTGGCGTGCCGACACCAGCGCTTCCTTGCCATTGGACGCGGCCATCACAACATAGCCGTGTTCCTCGAGCAGGTACCGCAATTTTTCCGACTGGGTCGGGCTGTCCTCCGCGATCAGGATCTCGACAGCGCTCGTGTTATCTTTTTTTGATGTCATGGGTTACGCCCCGATTGTTTACCTTGATGGTTCACTAGATTCATTAGTACTGCGGCGATCTTCTCCTGAGGCAAGACCAGCATCGCCGCATCCAGCCTGATGGCTTCGCCCGGCATGCCATGCACGACAGAACTGTCCTTGTCCTGGGCGAAAGTAATCGCGCCTTTCTCTTTTAGCAACCGCAGTTCCGGAGCACCGTCGCGCCCCATTCCGGTCAATAGCCCCGCAACGCTGTCGCAGCCGTAGACTTCGGCTATCGAGCGAAAAAGGTAGGAAACCGAAGGCCGCAACCCGTGCTCGGGCTCGTCTTTTGTGAGAGCAATTTTTCCGTCGCGTTCCACTTTCATTTGGTATTCGTCGGGTGCGACGTACACACGACCGGGCAGCAGGAGCTCTCCATTGACGGCAACATGAACAGGAAGGCTGGACGTATGCGTCAGCCACTGGACAAATCCTCCTATGAATCCTGCCGTCATATGCTGGACGATCAGGATCGGCACGGGAAAATTCGCTGGAAGTGCCGCCAGGATAGCTTCGATCGCAGACGGACCCCCGGTCGAGGCGCCAATGGCGACAACCCTGAGCCGTGCCGATTCACGGGCGAGACCCAGGTGAGCCGGGCGCAAAGTCGGCCTCGCGGCTGGCACGCGCGGCCAGCGCCGTACCACCTTGACTTCCGACATCAGTTTTATTGTCTGCACCATATCCTGTGCCGTGGCCTGATGATCCGCGTCGCCGATGCCCGCCGGGCGGCGCAGCACCGCCAGTGCGCCTGCATCCATGGCATCAAACGTGAAAGCGACTTCCTGTGTTGTTTCGCTGGCGCTGACGATGACGATAGGCGTTGGATTCGTCTCCATGATGAGGCGCGTGGCTTCCAGCCCGTTCAGTTTCGGCATATGGATATCCATGGTGATGACATCCGGCCGATGGCGACGGACGAGGTCTAGCGCTTCCTCCCCATTATGTGCGGTGGCGATCACCGAAACGTCGGGATCCGCGCTGAGAATGTGAATAAGGAATTCACGCACCACCGGTGAGTCTTCCACTACCAGGACGTTGATCATGGGAAGAAACTCAAGATGGTATGCCCATAAGGCGCTGGACGACTTCCAGCAGGTTGCTCTGATCGAAGCTGCTCTTGACAATGTAGGCATTGGCGCCGGCATCGATGCCCCGTTCGCGGTGCTCGCGCGATGCCAATGCCGTCACAAGCACGACGGGTAGCCGCGTAAGCTGCTTGTCGGCGCGTATTCTGGCTGTCAGGCCAAAACCGTCCATACGCGGCATTTCAACGTCGGAGACGACCAAATCGAATGCGCCTGTTTTTAGCGTGGTGTAACCGTCAACCCCATCCACGGCCGTACTAACGCGATAGCCCGCTGACTCCAGGATGTTTTTGAGCAGCGTTCGCGAGGTAATGGAATCCTCCACCACCAGAATAGACGGTTTTATCGCCTTTTCATGTTTTTCGGCTGGCAGCGGACGCTCGGATGCGGTTGCTGCGGGTGGACGCTTCACCGCCGATTTCAGCAGATCAGCTACATTGAGCACAGGCACCACCCGGCCGGTTCCCAGTACGCTTGCCCCCGCGACATTACGCACTCGCGTCAATGGCCGGACGAGCGCGTTAACCAGAACCTCCTGCTCGCTTAGAATCTCTTCCACCTGAAATGCGATGCGGGCAGCACCTGAGCCGAGCACCAGAGCCAGCACGTGAGCCGGCGCATCCATCGCAGCAACCACTGCAGCGGGACGCGGCAATTCAAGCACATCGCCCAGTCGCACCAGAGAAACCGGCTGCTCGTCCAGCAGGATCGTTTCACGGTTTTCCACCGTCTGGATTTCCTTACTGGCGACCCGGACCACGCGCTCGACACTCGTCGACGGAATGACAAAAAGCTGCCCGCTGGCGCGAACGAGTACGCCACGGAAACTTGCCAGCGTCAGCGGCAGCAGGAGATGAAAAGCGGTTCCTTCATCGGGCCGCGACTTGATCACGACGCTGCCACCCAGGCGTTCTACCTTTTCACGTACTATCGCAAGTCCGAGTCCTCGCCCGGAGATGTCAGAGATAATGGGACGGGTGGACACCCCTGATTGAAAAGCAAGCGCCATCGATTCCGGCTCGCCGAACTGTTCCGACTCTTCCGCTGAAACGATACCGAGCTTATGTGCCGCACTCTTTAACCCGGCGACATTGATGCCCGCGCCATCATCGGCCACGAGTACCTCGGCCGTACCGCTGTCTTTCTGCGAGCACGCCAGCGTGATCGTTCCGTGCGGGGCCTTGCCCTTGCCCACTCGCACCGCCGGTTGCTCGATACCGTGATCGATGCAGTTGCGCATCAGATGTATGAGCGGATCTTTCATCTCTTCCAGAATATGCCGGTCAATTCCGATTTCTCCACCCTGGATCACCAGATCTATGCTCTTGCCCTGCTCACGCGCAAGCTCGCGCGATAGCCGTGCGAGAATATCGAGCAACGAGGAAAACGGCAGCAACTGCATCTCCTTTACATCCTGCCGCAGGCTGTCAGTCATACCGGTCAACAGGCGCTGATCGTGCTCAGCCGCGCGTTGCAGCCTTGCCAGCCGGTCTTCGAGCATTTTCATGTGGAGTTGCTCCTCATCCAGGTATTTGAGCAGACCCGGAAGTTCACGCTGTCCCAGGGTGGCGGTGTCATCCTCCATGCCGCGCAAAAATTCGCGATTGACCAGCCGTAATGCGGGCTGGATATGCAGCCACTGCTTTTTCCATTCTGCAAGCGTCGCTGCGGCTTCGCCCAGCTCCCTGGTGCGTTGACCCGCCGCCAGCCGCGGCAGCAGCAATTCCTCAACCTGACGCATTACCGCATCGAGTTTTATGGCCGATACCCTGACCATGACCGGTGCCAGGTTGGCAGCGGAAGGTGGCTTGTGCGTGCCGGCAGTGCCGGAACCCAGTTCGGTGACCGCATCGGCGATGGAAGGGGGGGCAGGGGGCGAAGGGGCAAGGATGGGGCCTGGCATCGCGGCCTGCGGCGGCGGAGCAGCAGGGTCGGCAGAGGCGGGTGGGGGTTCCTTTAATATTTTTTCGAGCTGCCGGATCAACATTCCCACCCGTGGTTTTTGTTTACCGCTCCCCCCTTTATCCGCGTCGTCCAGAAGTCCGCCGAGGGCGTCGGTCGTCTGGAGCAGCAAATCGACCAGCAGCGGAGAAACCGCGAGCCGCTGGTCCTTCAGCGCGGAGAATACGCTTTCCAGACACTGGCATACCGCTTCCACCTGTGTGAGGCTCACAGCGCGGGCCGCGCCTTTCAGGCTGTGCGCATCCCGGAATATCGTCTCGACGATATCGGCCCATGGTCCCTCGGCGGGTATTTTTCCCAGGGCAAGCAGCCCCGACGACATGGTCTGGAGATGCGCATCCGCCTCGACCCCGAATGTTGCAAGGAGCTTTTTCAGGAGCTCATCGTTTTTATTCATCATGGAGCTTTTTCACGCCCGCTGTCGGAGCGGCTTCTCCTCCTACCAGGGCTCTCAGCCGTCCTCCCATCTCATAGAGGCCCTGCGCCGCCTGTTCCGCCTGCCGGGTGCCCGCGACATTCTGCTCGCTCGCCTGCTTGATGTTGTTCATGGCCAGCACCACCTGATCCATGCCCACCATTTGCTGTTGGCTGGAGGCTGCGATCTGGGTAGCTGCCTGCGCTGCCTCGTTGATGCTCGCCGATAGCAGGCGAATGGCTTCGTCGGTATCGGTGGACTGCTTTACGCCGGCCTCCACCGCTTTGCTGCCGTGTTCGGTAGCGAGTACCGCAACGTTAGTCGCTTTCTGGATATCGCCCAGAATCGTGCGCACCTGCCCGGTCGCCTGCCTGGATTGCTCGGCGAGGCTTCTGATTTCCTGCGCCACCACGCCGAAACTCTTGCCTTGTTCTCCGGCCCGGGTCGCCTCGATGGCTGCGTTCACCGCGAGCAGATTCGACTGCTCGGCCAAGTCATTGACGGTGGCTATGATCTCGCCGATGGCGTAGCTCTGCTCGGACAATTGCACGATGCTCTCGGCGATGGACCCCATCTGTTCCTGGATGCGGTGCATGCCCTGGATCGCTTCCTCCGCCGACTTGCGACCGGCCTGGGAAACATTCGAGGCCTTCTGTGCGCTGTCGGAAACGTACCTTGCCTTCTGGCTTGCCAGTTGCGCGGTTTGTTTGACTTCTTCCACGGTCGCGGTGGTCTCGCTCACGGCGGCTGCGGTCTCGGCCGCGCCAGAGGCAACTTGCGTGGTGGTGGCAAGAATTTCTGCTGAAGATGCCGATAGCTGGACGATGCTTTCCCGAAGCTCGCGGGTAATGGTGCGGCTCAGATGGATGCCGATTCCCAACCCGACAAGAATGGCAAGCAGCGAGACGGCCGCCAATGTCCACGTAAAAAGCCTGACCCTCTCTGTGAGCTGGACTCTTGCTTTATCGAGCAGCCTGGATTTCCGCTCATGGAATTGCGCAGCTTTATCAATGAGCGTGAAGCTGAGAGGACGGAACTCATTGATAGTATAGGTGGTTGCCTCCTCAATTCTATCTTCCAGTGTAAGGCGTACGGCCTCATTCTCAGCGTGCTCCAGTTTTTCCTGGAGAGATTCAAAGTCCTTGATAAATTCGAGTCCTTCTCCAGGTCCTTCCGAAGTCTGCAGTAGCAAACGCATTTTTGCCAGGATTTGCTTGAACTTGCGATCGTTGGCCTGCAGAAGAGTCTGATTCATCCTCCGGAGCGACGGAAAAAGCAAATTACCCCGAACATAGGTCTGCTGGGCAAATGCAACCGTCTGGAGTTCGTTGGCGCCTTCCATCAGCCGTTCGTCCACGTTCAGAAAGTGGTCGTAGATGGTCTGCATCTGATTGACTGCGTAAAAGGAAACGCCCGTTACGAGCATGAGCAATACCAGTACGACTGCATATCCGCCAATTTCTCTTCAAAAATACCGGTCTGTCTTGCGACTCTCAAGATCGAGAGCTGCATCCTTTTTGCATCCTGCTACATTTCCGGCTTATGGAAATTCCCATGCTGCGCTATTGATCCTGGGTCCGGCAGTTGACCGCTCATTTCTTAGATTAACAGCATGATCTACAAAGATTTTTTGCATCACTTGACCTTCACCTTTTGGGTGGGTCCGCTACGGGGCGGATGGCACGGATTTTGCGGCACATGGCCGCGTTGTAACTCCTTGGAATGGAATGACCATTCCGCGTCGTTACGCCTTGCCCTGCACCCCAAAACCACACGCTCCGCCCGGTCCAACTGCCGGATTTAGGATTATCCAGTCCACTACTCGGCGACTTGCTCCTGCACGATAATACTTTCGTCCATCAGGAGTCTTTCAGCATCGAGGATCACCACCCGCTCAGGGGTCACACCCTTCAGATAGTTCTTGCGAACGCCTGTGAGCGTGGGCAGGGAAGGCTGGATGTGTGTCAATAAAATGCGGCGTACGCTGACGATGGTGTCGGCCAGGATGCCGAAAAGTATTTTCCCGGATTGCAGCACGATAATCTTGTCGAGATCGGTCAGCCCTTTTTCCGGTAAATCGAAGAATTTCTTGAGTTCGATAACCGGAATTATCTCTCCACGCAAGTTGACGATACCGAGCACAAAGGCGGGTGTGCAGGGCAGCGGCGTCAGGTTCTGCAAGTAACTCACCTCGCGGACATACCGCGATTCAACCGCGTACCGTTCATAAGCAAGCATGAACTCCACTACCTCGATGCCTTCGACGGCAGCCTCCTCTAGCGAAGGTTCCTGCGCGAGCGCCAGCGCCCTTGCCTGCAGGATTCGCTGTGTCTCTTCGGCAGTCGGCGCCCAGTGTTCGATGGTGGCGCTTGCAGCCTTCAGGCGCTGCTCGGCCTCGCGGAAGTTGGCGGGTACCGGTTTTTTAATTTTTGCGACACTGATGCCTTGATATTTCATTGTGCGTTCGTCTCTTTATGTTTCCGGAGTCAGGCGCGTCAGGCTTGACCGCGCGGATGTAATAATCTCGGTGAGCCGTCCAGCGGTCATTCCATCCGATTCCGGCAGAAGTTCGTCTTGTGGGCGGGGAGTCAACAGCGACAACGCGTTGTCGAAATGCCGCTCCGCCTCGCGGCGCCGGCCTAGTGACAGGCACAGGTTGCCCAATGCGAAGTGGGCGAGCACAAAATCCGGATCGAGATAAAGCGTGCGCATCAGCGACTGCATTGCGGTTTCGCTTTGCCCGAGCTCCTGATATATTGTTGCCAGGAGATAATGGGCTGCCGGCTTGAGCTTGTTGGCGGCTATTGCTTTTTCACACCACTTGACGGACTCGGCGAGTTCACCCAGATTGGCATAAGAATGCGCCATGCGGCAAAGCGCATCGAACGCTTCATGGCTTGCAGCGTGACTTCCAGCCTGCTGGTTTTTTTCCGGTTGCACAGGCTCGTTCGCTACCGCAGACAATGCCTGCGTCGGCGTGTGCAAGACATTGGGCAAGGAATCAGGCATCGGGGTTGAGTATTCAGCCACGTTTATCGCCGAATCCGGGCCATTGATTTGTCCGGTTCCCTCGTTCTTCCGATAGAGAACCGAACCGGGGAATGGAACAACCTTGAACTGGGGAAACAGGTTATCCGAGATTTCGACGGGGCTTACGATGAACCATCCGCCATCGACCAATGATCGATGAAAGCCCTGTCCGATCTTCCTGACCCAGTCCGGACTGAAATACATCAGCACATTGCGGCAGAAAATCACGTCCATCGCGTTGGTGCCATTGGTAAGCGAGGGATAAGCGTCCTCGGCAAGGTTGAGGTAGGAAAATGTAACCCGTTTACGGATATGCGGCGATATCTCGAATTGCCCGTTTTTTCTTCGTTTGAAGTATCGCTCCCTGAGCCAGACCGGCATACCGCGAAATGACCACTCGCTATAAAGACCCGCCGCCGCTTTCTGAAGGAATAGCGGATTAATGTCCGTAGCCAGGATTGTCGCGTTCCACTCCCCGGTATGTCCGATCAACCGGTCAAACAGCATGGCGATGGAGTAAGGCTCTTCGCCTGAGCAACAACCTGCGCTCCAGATGCGCAATGGTCGATTGGCGTGCGCGCATGCGCGCATCAGTTCCGGAAGAATACGTTCCTCAAGCACATCGAAGCTTCTCTTCTCGCGGAAGAAATAGGTCTCGCCGACTGTCAGGTGGCACGCCAGTATCTCGATCTGCCTGCGTGTCAGAGATGCGGACAGGAGCTGATGCACACATGCTTCCGTATTCCCCAGGCCAAGCGCGGGCGCAGCGGCAGTCATCCCGCGCTCAAGATCGCCCCAGCGTTTTTCCGGATAATACAAGCCCATCTGCGTGGTCAGTAATTCGCTTAGCCGTGAAAGCAGTGGATGAGGAAGAGCGGGGGGCATGTTTCGTCTCAGGTGATATCCAGCGCCACATCCAGACACTCTTCTTCTTCCAGGGAAAGAAATTTGTCCAGATCGTGAATAAGGATCAATCCATCCCTGAATTTGATAATGCCCTCCAGGTATTTGAATTCATGAAGAATTTCCTCTGCCGGGATCAGGCTCTGCCCGGAACATTCGACAACCCCTGTCACCGAGTCGGCCACCAGCGCTACAGGACGCCATTTCATATGCGCGAAAATAAGCCGATCGGTCAGGACGATTTCTCTTCTTGGGACCATACGCACCACTCTGTCTACCGCGGACAGATGCAAGGCATAGCGTTGTTCATCCAGGGTGAAAACAACATATTGACGAGTCATTCTTACTCGGACATGAAACGTGTTACGTAACCTGGCTTAAGGCCCTGAATATTGCTGGAGATATCGCATAACCAGCGCTATGGAGGTGATATCGATGTGGATAAATCATCTCCCGCCATAGCCAAATCACTCCTTGCCATAAGAGAAATGTGTGATTTCGGAAACAAAAAAGAAATATCCAGGTACTGCCAGGTCATGACAATCAGATGCCTCTAATACAGGCCGGATTGCCTGGAAAGCCCGATGGCATGATCAATCTCATCATGTTCCATTCCGCTCTTCTTGATCTGCCCACAGCGGATATTCCATAGTTTTGTCCCAGTCGCGATCGATGATAGCTATGAGACAACAGAAGGAGAAGTTTGAGTAGCTGTAGAATCTTACAGGTAGAAATGGCAGATATTCGCTGGATCCTTTCACCGGCAAGGGTTCCAGGCGAATACAAAGGAATAGTCCTTGATTCGGTGAAGATTGTTTTTTAAGACCCGGCCGTCACTTCCGCTTGTGCAGATACTGCTCAAGAAAATCCAGTATGCGGTCCTCGTATTCCTTGCCCGCATAGGCATGCATGTTGAAGTGGCCTCCGCCGGGGACGATCCATAGCGCTTTCGGCTGGCGTGCGGCGGCAAACAGCCGTTCGGTTTCCGCTACTGTCGTATGCTGGTCGCCAGTGCCGGAAATCAGCAGCAGCGGCGCATTGACGCCGCCTATGCGGGAAATGGGGTTCAACTCCCCCGGCGTGAGATTCAGACGGAAGGATAACTGCGACAGCAGCAGCGGCGAAAGGACGGGTCCGAATTCGCCGAGATGGAGCTGCAACCGGTTTTCGACGGCTTCCTCGATGGTCGGGTGGAGCGATTCGAGTACCACGGCATCGAGCTTCAAAGCGTGCTTCGCCAGCACGATGGCGGCTGCGCCCAGTGAGACCCCGATGGCTGCAACCCGTTCGGATGGGAAGTTTTCCCGCAAGTAGGCGACGGCGGCTTCCACATCTTCAGATTCGCGCGCGCCAAAGGTAATGCGGTCACCAGGCGTTTCGCCATGCGCCTGAAGATCGATGAGGAGCACGCCGTACCCTTCCGCATTCAGGAACTTGGCACGGCTCAGCATTTCGACGCGATTGCTCCGGATCGAGTGAACCAGCAATACCACCCCGCCCCCATGCGCACCGGGCTTCAGCCAGCCGTGCACACTGGCATCGGGCTTATCGGACCTGCCGTTGACCGGAATTCGCACGGACTCCACCGGAAAATCGGATGACACCGAGCCGGACAGGGAATCGACAGAAGTGGGCGCCGCGCCTGACAGAAGTTCGCCTACGCCAATGGCGCCAATAATGATGGCGGCCACACAGGCCGATAGACCAATCAGAATCCGGCGGCGCATATTCGTGAGTGGGCTAATGGAATATGGATTGCCCTGTCAGGAGGAGAAGGTTCACGCCATCCGGAGACCGATTTTGCCACGCACATGCTTGTCCAGGGCCAGCGCGAGCGCTTCCGGTGCCCGCTCAAAGGGCAAAACTGCTTGAAATACTACGCCGACGCGTCCTGCATCGATCATTTGTGCGACGCGTTCAAGTCTTGCGCCGTCACCCCGTGCGACATAATCCGAATCGATTCGCACGCCAGGCCGCGATACGGATACCGATCCCGTCAGATCGATCATATGACCGCCCTCAGCCAATGCAAGCGCCATCACGCCGGCTGACTCGCTGGAAACGCAGTTCAGTGCCTTATTAACGCCCTGCCGATAGCGGGCGCGGATCATCTTCACCACTTCCATCGATAAGTCATCGAATACCGTAACGGCACCGAGGGCGCGCACAAACTCGTGATTGCGGGGGCTTGCTGTCGCAACCACGTTAGCGCCGAGACCTGCCGCAATCTGCAGCGCCAGGTGACCAACCCCTCCAGCAGCGTTCGTGATCAGCATGATATCTCCTGCATGCACCTTGAGCATATCGATCACCGTCTCATGCGCGGTCAAGCCAGCGATGGGCACTGCACCGGCCCGCGACAGTTCAAGCGAAGCAGGCGCCCGCGAAACATAGGAAACGGGGACGAGCATGTACTCCGCCCAGGCGCCGTTATCGTATAGCGGATAGCTATAGGCATAGACCGGGTCATCCACGGCGAAACTCGTGACATCGGCGCCCACGGCCGCGACCATGCCCGCGCCAGCCAGGCCGAGGACCAACGGAAAGGGCCGCTGCATCGGCCACTCTCCCTTGCGTATCCGTTCATCCCAGGGGCCCAGCTCGGCGCTATGGATGCGGATCAGGACGTCGTGGGGTCCGGGTTTTGGCACGGGGAGGTTGATCAACCTCACTGGCTCGCCATAGGCGCCAATAGCCCAGGCGCGCATGGTGGTGGCTGAAATTTCCATGTTTTATGTCGACTGCGGCAATTTTTCGGGCGGGTCTGGTGAAATATCCGGGCTAGCTGCCCGCAATCATTTTTGAGGCCAGAGCGGTGCCAAGCACGCGCGCCTGTATCTTTTCAAAGGCTGTGTCCCGGCTCGTGGAAAAATCATCGCAAAAAGGAGAGAAGCCGCAGTCATCCGTGGTGCCCAACTGTTCAATAGGGATGTACTTGACTGCTTCGAGAATACGGTTCCGGACTTCTTCCGGGCTTTCTATGCGCGGATCGATAGGATCGATAACGCCAATGAAAATCCGCTGATCCGGTTTCATGTGAGCGCGGATGATCTTCAGTATCCGCAGGGGTTCCCGTTCGCCGGTCAATGAGAGATAAAAATTTCCTGCTTTCAATTGAAACAGGCTGGGCAGCAACTCGGCATAATCTATATCGGCGCTGTGCGTCGAATCACGATCGCTGCCCGGGCAGGTATGCACGCCGATCCGCGTGAGTTCTTCCGGGGTAAAACGGGAGAGTGCGAGGTTATTCAGGTCAATAAAGCTGTTGAGGAGTTTTCCTGTTGGGTCAAGTTTTATCGCCAGCCGTCCTTCCGTGAAGTCGATCTGAACCTTGTGCGCACCCCTCTTTAGACAGCGGCGAACCTCTGTCTCATGCTCGCGAAGAAGATCGTCGATGAATTCCGCGCGCGAATAACCGGGGATTTCCTCCGCGGGATACATGAGACTCAGGGCGGAAGGCGAGATTACCGCCTGCTTGACGGGCGTGTGCGTATACCGCATGGCGGTGTCAAGATAGCGGTCTGCATATATCCTGTAACGAAACGCCATCGGTAATCACCGGCGAGCCGGTCGCTTCAAACCTCTCGATAGTGTCCCGTATCGCAATCTCATAGAGCGGATCCAGGTGCGGAGCCATGTGGTCCCCATCAGAGACCGCCTTGATGAGTTCCAGGGGCCGGGGAATACTACCGATGGGCTCGGTTGGGATTATCATTGCAAGTTCCTTTCTTGTAACGTGATCCGGTATCCCAAGCTTCGCTCTCGTCAGCCTGATGGAATTTCAAACTGCTCCAGCACCGCGTGTCTGACGTGGGTTGACATTGAAAGGCAATGCCGGGTTTATATATCAGGGTCAGCGTCATGAGGCAATGCCGGGTTTATATATCAGGGTCAGCGTCATGGATTTCAAGAGCCCAACGACATCAATCTCATAGCTAATGTTAGACGTGAGAAAACGCTTGAACGATACCGATTATAGACGCGCAGGCATCATGGAGTACGCTCGCGCGATTGACCGGTTATACGCCTTGAGAATCCCGAACATGGGGACTGAAGCAAACCTAACGTCAGTCGAAGATACCGGCTCACATGTCCGGCTCCCGTACCCACCCTTTCAGACTCGCGATAGTGGCTATCAATTCATGCGATTCGACAGGTTTGGAGAGATGCATCTGATAACCGGCGATCAGCGCTCTTGTCCGGTCTCCGGAACCAGCGAGTGCAGTAAGCGCGATAGCGGGCGTCTTCCCGCCGTGAATCGCAGGCAGGCCTCTTACCTCGCAGATGAATTGGTAGCCATCCTGCCCCGGCATGCCAATGTCGCTTATCATCACATCCGGCCTTTGGGTCTTTAAAATCGCCAATCCTTCCGCGGCGCTGGCGGCAACCGTCACATCAGCTTTGCTGCGAGTCAATATCCGTTTGACAAGTTCACGCGCATCCGGCTCGTCGTCAATGACCAATACTTTTACGCCGGAAAGTGCAATATCTTCGGGATCCGTCTCGGGGTATATTGACGTTGCCGGGTATTGATCTTTCTTGCCACTGATGGGGGCGAGCGGCATGCTCACTATAAACGATGCTCCTTCGCCCTCGCCAGTGCTTTCCGCGCGAACTGTCCCGCCATGAAGCCCCGCAAGTTGTTTCACAATGGCAAGTCCAAGACCGAGGCCGCCATGTTGCCGCGTAAGCGACGAATCAGCCTGCCGGAAACGGTCAAAAACATATCCCAGGAACTCAGGTTTGATACCTTGCCCTGAATCTTTTACCGTAACTTCGAGATGTGAAGGCAGCCGTTCAACGATTACCTCGATATTGCCGCCCTTGGGCGTAAATTTAACCGCATTGGAAAGCAGATTCCAGATTATCTGCTGGAGCCGGTTGGGGTCACCTGAAACCGGTCCGGCCGATGGATCGATTATTCTCCGCAGATGAATCCCCTTGGCTTCCGCGGCTGGAGCCAACGATTCAACCGCCGCCTCGACGACACCGGCAAGATTCAGCCGTTTCACGTCTTTCGATGGTTTCCAACCCCCTCTGAATATCCTCCTTGCTCATGGTCCCCTGCAAGATGAGCTGTGACCATCCAAGGATCGCGTTAAGCGGCGTTCTAAGCTCGTGAGAGAGGGTCGCGAGAAATTCATCCTTGAGCTGACTGGCCCGTTCCGCCTCGCTCCTGGCGGCTCGTTCATTCTCAAGAAGCTGTTTTTTTTCTTCATCTGCCCGTTTTATGGTGTCGATATCGGTATTTGAACCCACCCACATCGATATATTCCCTTTGGCATCGCGTTTGGCATGGGCCCGGGTCAAATGCCAGCGGTAATCGCCATTGGCCTGCCGGAAACGGTGTTCCATCTGAAAAGGCGCTCCTGTGCCAAGGGAATGGTGCCAGTGTCTGATATTCTCATCCACGTCGTCGGGATGGAGGAGCTTTATCCATTCCCATCCTTCCATCCGCTCAAGGGAAAGGCCGGTGTAATCTCTCCATTGGTGATTGAAATAATCCACGGAACCGTCAGCCCGGGCCGTAAATATCTTATGGGG
>CAJDUY010000013.1_pt1 | contig 17576 bp, 12 predicted proteins | sample 7390911 | NCBI WGS metagenome assembly CAJDUY01 (sample SAMEA7055686, study PRJEB34461) | soil metagenome | biome: terrestrial ecosystem; feature: Peninsula; material: soil | place: Antarctica | collected 2016 | reverse complement strand
CACAATGACCTTCGGTCCGGCTCCCGCAAGCCCCTCACCGCGCCGACTGAAATAGCATCCTTCTCAGGCCTGGCTTCAGCGCGAATTTTTTTTACATCTCTCAAATATATGACTGTCATATGTTCCTCAGAAGGTAAATGTAAATTTCTGGAACGGAAACGGAATCGATAACAATTGGCGCTCGACTGAATTTGTCTGAATTAAATCCCCGAGCAGGGTATTCTATCGGATATTCCATTTTAAGCTATTGAATATTAACCAATTTTTTATTGATATCCCAGCCAGTCTTGTTATAAAGGACAAGAATTGTGCGTGAAAGAAAATTAACACATCGAATGTGAAGAAAACATTTTGTATGTGTGATTAATTTGTGAATGACATAAAGTAGTCAAATATATTTCACAAAATAGTCAAATATATTTCATAAAAAGGCTGTACATCAGTTGCACTTCCTTGTTGAATCCGCGACACTATCAAAAATTTTTTTCATTTAAATAATATGACCAACAACTAACAATGGGGATTCTAAGCGCGATTCTATGGACTCCCGCGATTGGAGCCCTCATGTTGGCACTTCTCCCCGGCCGGGACGATGATGTTTCCCGTAATCTCGGCAATCTGTTCACTACTATTGCTCTATCGCTTACCTGTTACCTGCTTTTTAGTTATGACCAGCACGAGGCCGGTCTGCAGTTCAGCGAGTATTTCTCGATTAATCCCAAGGTCGGTAGTGCTTATGCGTTAGGGGTTGACGGCCTATCCTTGCCCATGGTCGTTCTGGCCACCCTGCTTACTTCCATAGCGCTGCTTGCTTCTTCCAGCATTACCGCCGGCGTCAAAGGCTATCACATCAGCATATTATTGACCGAATTCGGCATGCTGGGCGTGTTTCTGGCCCAGGATTGGTCTCTCTTCTATATTTTCTGGGAAATAACTCTGATCCCAATGTTTTTTCTGATAGACCGGTGGGGCGGCAAACGGCGGCAGACAGCAAGTCTTAACTTCGTGCTGTATACCATGGGCGGTTCTATTTTTATGTTGGTCAGCCTGATCGCGGTATATCAATATGTGCCGGAGCACGTGTCGCTAATGAGCGCGATGAGCGAGGTGTCCGAAAAAATGCCCAAGGATCACCAGGTTTGGGCATTTCTCGGTTTCCTGATCGGCTTTGGTGTCAAGATGCCGATCTTCCCCCTGCACGGCTGGTTGCCGCTGGCCCATGTCGAAGCCCCGAGCCCGGTCAGTATTCTGCTATCCGGCATATTGCTGAAAATGGGTGCTTACGGTTTACTGCGGATAGTGGTCATACTGCCCACCGCTGCCCAGACGCTGCAATCGCTACTGGTTTTCCTGGCGCTGTTCGGCATGATCTACGGCGGTTTGCTTGCCTGGCGGCAAAGTGACCTTAAGGCCATGGTCGCCTATTCTTCGATCAGCCACATGGGCATTGTCTTATTAGGGATCTCTACATTGAATGAGACCGGGCTCACTGGAGCGGTCTTGCAAATGAGTGCTCACGGGCTGATTGCGGGTGCGCTGTTTCTGGTAGTGGGTCTGCTTTATGACCGCACCCATACGCGTAACATACAGGATTACAGTTCACTGGTTCAAGTAATGCCGCGTTTCGCATTTTTTACCACCATAACATTGCTGGCTGCAATGGGCATGCCGGGAACAGTCGGTGCGGTGGCGGAACTCCATGCGATGGTCGGCGGTTTTCAGCAGTGGGGAGGGTTGATGGTATTTTTCAGTCTGGCCATTCTAATCAGTACCGCTTATGCGATCCGGACCATTGGCCTGCTATTCACAGGTCCTGTAAAGCCGCAGATGAAACAGATTGAAGATCTGAGACCACCTGAGCTGCTTGCACTGGGCATTCTGGTTGCCGGTATAGTGTTACTCGGCCTGCTGCCAGCGTCACTGATTGATCTGTCAACAGCGACCATCTCGCAAATGAACGGCGTGATAAGGCTAAAAATTCTGGAGGGATAGCGATGCGCGAAACACATCTGGAATCCGGCGATCAGGCAAGTAGTTTACGCGAGCAAATCACGTCGGCATTGCATCACCTTGATCACGTGCTGCCCGGGCAAGCGCCCATACTTAATTTCGTACACCACAATACACTGCACGGTTTTCAGCACCTTCCCTTTGAAGAAGCTTTGGCCTCATTCGAAGCGTTGACCGGTATCCACGGTTATCTTCCCGAAACGCAAAACCGTGCTTTTTACGGTCAGGGGCGCATCGATGAGAGCGATATCCAGGCAGCATTTTTACATGATCCGCAGTTACAAGCAGATCAGATCGTCTGCAAAGTGAAAGACAAAATTATCATGCGAAAAGAACTGTATCGCGTCGCCTTGCTATTTGATCTACAACCATTAAGCGCCAGTCAGCTAAATTGGCAAATAGAGGAATTGAATGCGTTGGATGCCGTGCAAGCTGATGTACCGGAACAGATTCGTGATCAATTGTTTGCTGATAGCACCTATCCGGTCAATGCCATCACGCAACTTTGGGAAGGCATTCTGACGAAGCTTGGAATGAAACAGGCTGGACTGCATCCGGAGAATTTACTTGATTTGTCGCTGGAGCAAGCTGAGGAATGGCTGGAACATGTTCACGAAAGAAACAACGGGGCCTCGGTTCATCAGCAAATGCAACGGCAGGCGAGCAAAACACTGGATGATTTACTGGACCAACTGGGCGATAGCATTACTTTGCGCGGTTTTATCATGGGATTAAGCGGAGTCGACATTCTCGATTCCGTTCGCCCTCAATTGATTCGCATCTGTGCTTCGGGCATGGATGAAGGTATAGCAGCATGGCAAACACCTGGGCGTAGTGAGTTGGGGCTTTACGCCGCCTGGCGAGCAACTGTTCAGTATGATGCGGATTCCTTCCTGAACGAGTTGCCTGACTGGCAGCAGGTTATGGCACAGTTGCCGATGGATCCGGTGGATACCATTATTTTGCAACTGACGCAACTGGAGATACCGCACGCGAAATGGGAGGGGTATCTGCGCCGCTTGGCGCTTGAATTGCCCGGCTGGTCCGGATTAATTAACTGGCGTCAGCATAATCCTAAATATCACACAGCGAACGATGCAAAACCTAATCTCGCCGATTATCTGGCAATCCGGTTAACGTTGGACAGTCTCTGGTTAAATCAGATTTGCCAGGAAAATTGGCTGATTGAAGCCAAACTGAGTAGTTTGCAGACTTATTTTCGTAAAAATCTGTCCGAATTCATGGTGCGCAGTCAACTGTATAAAAGAGAGTTGCCGGAATATCTAACCCAACGGGTAGAGTCTCTGACTATGCTCGCTGTTTCGGAACGGCATGAACGTGCAGTGTGGCAGCAACTTGCCGACCTGATTCAGACTTGGGAATATAGTCCGCTTGCTGAACAGCGAGGCACAAATCATACGATTTATAGTAGCGGCTGGCGATTGTTCCGTTTATGCCAGCACTTGGGGCTAAACGCTTCGGCCATACAGGAACTGCGGAGAGAGGATTTGTTGCAGATGCTGACGCTGCTGGATCAATTTTCCATAGTGGAACGCGGCAAGGTCTGGCTATATGCTTATGAACGTCATTATCGCGATGATATTTTTCGAGCGCTACATGCTAACCACAATCAGGGAAGATGGGCTAAGCGGGATACCTGTCCCGAGTCACAAATTATTTTCTGCTTTGATGATCGTGAAGAAAGTTTTCGCAGAAACCTGGAGGAACTCAATCCTTCCGTTGAAACGTTTGGAGCCCCAGGGTTTTTTGGCATACCCATAAATTATAAGGGCATGGATGACACCACGGTGACACCTTTATGTCCCATCGTGGTAACGCCCGTCAATGAGGTGCGGGAAATACCCAGAACGGGAAGCGAACAAGCCTTGATCCACCATAATAAAGGACGCAGATGGGTCCGGCGAAGCGTTAATCTGCTGCATCAGAGTCTACGCCGCAACCTGGTGCTATCGCACCCGCTTATTGATGCGATTGCGCCGGTAACATTTCTTGGATTGCTGGCTAAATCAATATTTCCCAAACCCCAGAAAAAGCTGATGACGAATATCCGTCAGTTTGTCTCTCCCACCGTTGACACAGAGCTGATGTTTACATCAACGGATAATCCGGCAGTTGCCGCGACGCCGGAACACCCCAGGCTGGGATTTACCGATAAAGAACAAGCCGACCGGATTACCGGCTTATTACGCAATATCGGCTTGACATACGGCTTTTCGCAATTAGTGATCTTATCGGCGCATGGTTCCATTAGCCAGAACAATCCGCACTTGGCCGCTTATGATTGCGGGGCCTGTAGCGGCCGTCACGGCGGCCCGAATGCAAGGCTATTCGCCGCGATGGCCAATCGTCCGGAAATACGCAGGCTGATTGCCGAACGTGGCATTAATATTCCGGACGACACATGGTTTATCGGCACCGAACATAATACTTGCAATGAAGAAATTATCTGGTATGACGTTGGCGACATGCCTGCGGAACGGCTCGGTGCGCTGAAAAAAATACAGCAGGAACTGCGCCATGCGCAGCAAATGTCCGCGCATGAGCGATGCCGCCGGCTGGCGTCTGCCCCGCGTAATCCGACACTGGATCAAGCTTTGAAACACATCCAGGAACGCGCCACCGATTTCTCTCAGGCAAGACCCGAGCTGGGACATGCCACCGTTGCCTGGGCAGCAGTGGGGCGCAGGTCCATGACGCGAGGTATATTCCTGGATCGGCGTGTGTTTTTGATTTCTTATGATTCGACCCAGGACCCGGAGGGAAAAGTGCTGGAGGGTATCCTGCTAGCTGCTACGCCGGTCGGTGCAGGCATTAATCTGGAATACTATTTCTCCACCGTCAATAATGAGCGTTTTGGTTGTGGAACAAAGATTCCGCATAATGTGGCTGGAATGTTTGGTGTCATGGAAGGAGCGTCCAGCGATTTACGCACCGGTCTACCTCGACAAATGATCGAAATTCACGAAGCGATGCGCTTACTTGTTTTAATTGAAGCGAAAACTTCCGTTCTGGAACAAATCTATGGTCGCCAGGAAAGTCTGCGTGAACTGATCGGGGGCGGCTGGGTGCATCTGGGCGTTAAAGATCCTGACAGCGGTGAAATTTTCATCTTTGAACGCGGCATTGGTTTTGTTCCCTGGCAAGCAGAAGAAAGCTACTTGCCATCCTACGAAAAATCAGCAGATTACTACCGAAATCAAACCCTGCCGTTACCGCCTGTACTAATCAGGCAGCCGGAATTACTGGAGGCTTAGGATCATGGATGCTTTAGCCGTGTTAATTCCTCTGTTTCCGCTGATCGCTGCAACCGTTATCGGCGTCGGTCATCTATTTGGGATGCTTGATGGCGAAGCCAGTGAAACCATGACAGCCCGCATTGCCGTCTGGACTATTACATTATCATGCCTGCTGGCTTTGACTTTACTTGGCGCTGATTTGCTGGATAAAAATGCCGGCTCATTCGTTATCGGTCAATGGTTGGACAGCGGCAACTTGAACATTCAGGTAACTTTTATCACTACCGGGTTCAGTGTGTTATTGGCAGCCCTTTTTGCCATCCTGTTATTTATCATCATCCGTTTTTCCATTAATTACTTGCATAGAGAAGCAGGTTTTCACCGGTTCTTTTTTCTCCTGAGTCTGTTTGCTTCGGCAATGCTGTTTCTAGTATTGTCGGGTAATGCAATCGGCACTTTTATAGGCTGGGAAATCGCCGGGCTCTGCTCTTATTTATTAATCGCTTACGCTTATGATCGTCCCGTAGCCGCCTTTAATGCAACGCGTGTGTTTGTCACTAATCGTATTGGCGATGCTGGCTTTATTCTGGGTATGGGGCTTAGTTATACCTGGGCCAAAGGTCTCGACTGGTCCCAGATTAATGCTTTGTCGACACAACTGACTAGCGGGCAGGCTAGCGCAATCACATTTTGCTTTGCGGTGGCAGCATTTGCAAAATCGGCGCAGATACCTTTTGCTCCCTGGCTAGCCCGGGCGGCTGAAGGACCTACCCCATCCAGCGCGGGATTTTACGGTGCGATTATGGTACATGCCGGAGTTTATCTCATACTTCTGTTACAGCCGATTTTTGAACGAGCGCCGCTCATAATGGCTTTGGTCGCAGTCGTGGGATTATTAACGGCCGTATATGGTTTCGTCGTAGGACTAACCCAGACTGATGTCAAGAGCTCATTGTTTTTTTCCACGTCAGGGCAATTGGGCCTGATGTTTCTGGAATGTGGACTGGGCTTCTGGCAATTGGCAAGCTGGCATCTTTGTGCTCACGCCGTGGTCCGCGGTTATCAGGTTCTCACCGCGCCATCGCTCATGCATTATATCCTCGGTAATCCAATCAAGCCCGTTGAAAGGGAAATCGCCGGTTTACGCTGGGTATATGTCGCATCCTTACAGCGTTTCTGGCTGGATCAGATCACCGACTGGGCATTGGTAAAACCAGTACGCCGGCTGGCTCATGATCTGGCTTATTTTGATGATCACGTCATTGATCGCGCCATGGGAATTCCCCTACCCTCACTTCGCACGATATCCACGCTGGCACAGATGGAAAAGCGGAAAATTGCTACACGGCAGTCTTTGTACTCTTCATTGGGAGTTGCCGGCAATCTGACGCAACCGGGAAAACAAGGAATTGCCGTGCAGCAGGAAACCCAGAATGACGATTTTGCTCGTGGCAGCGGGTTTGCAGGGGATCTCACGCAGCGGATCACTGCGATTTTGTACTGGTTCGAAGATCGCCTGGTAATACGTGGCATCGGCGAAGACATGATTGACTACGGCCGCCAGCTTGGATTTGCCGCCAATAAGATTGAGCGGCTGTTGCTCAATCCCGGCTACCTTGCATTGTTTGTATCAATAATATTATTGGTTGCGCTGTGAGGTTCTGATGATTACCAACGTCTCTTTCTGGTCGGAATCAATAGCGTTTCCCCTCCTGACCACACTGACTCTTGTTCCGCTGGCGGCTATGTTCGCGGTCCTGTTTTCACGTTCCACGATTGTCGCAATGAGCTTTGGCTTTGCCGGAACGCTGCTCAATTTATTTCTGAGCTTTTATCTGTTGTCGGTGTTTGACCCGGAAAAAGCCGGGGTTCAACTAGCCGAGCAAGCGCGTTTTCTCGACTTTACCTATTACAGTGTCGGCGTTGATGGCCTGAATATTCTGTTTATTGCGCTCACAGCATTTTTAGCGTTGCTGATTCTGGTTTATAAAGCAATTACCCGGCGAACAGTCGACTGGAAATTCGTGGCATGCTTGCTTGGGTATGAAGCCATCCTCATGGGTGCCTTTACCGCTCTGAATGTCATGCAGTTCTGGTTCTGGAGTTTTCTCGAACTGCTACCGGTAATTTTATTAACGATCCACGGCGGCACCGGGCAAAGAAAGCGATGGGTAATCACTCACTTGGTTCAATACTGGGGCTGGGGTCTGCTAATGACATTAACCGGCTTTCTGTTGTTGGGCTTTGGATTAATGGATTCAGGTCATGCCCTGAGTTTTGACTGGTCTACGCTGAAACAAAACAAGGCTTTTTTACAAAACGAAACATTGATTTTCATCCTGCTGTTTTGCGGCTTTGCCATACGCATGCCCCTCTTTCCATTCCATGGCTGGCTGCCCGTTTTGGCGGAACGAGGCACGGTAGCCAGTGCAATCATCTTGCTGGTGGGCTTGAAGCTAGGCGTCTATGCGACCGCCCGTTTCGTCATGCCTCTGGTTACAGAGGCTGCTGAACATTGGTCCGGGTTCGTGGTCACGCTGGGCCTGATCAGTATTTTTTATGGAGCACTGCTGGCATTGATGCAAATCAACATCCGCAGGCTGCTGGCTTTCTCTGCCATCAGCCATATGGGGATGCTGGTTATCGGTATTTTCTGCTTTAATGAGCATGGATTGAATGGCGCGATATTTCTTTCAGTGGCTTGGGGCCTGGCATCGGCAGGGATGCTGTTCAGCATCGGCCTGGTTTATGAGCGTACTCACACGGCGTTTACCCCTCGTCTAGGCGGGCTGTTTGATACCAATATCAGCATAGCGCTGCTCTTTTTTATTAGCGCGCTTAGCACCATGGTCATGCCCGGCACACCGGGATTCGATGCGGCCCACCTGCTTATTGAAGGCACCATTGAAGAATATGGCTGGCTGGTCGCCATCGCGATTTTGGTGGGTAACGTGCTGGCTGCCGCCTTCCTGCTGCTGGCTTTTCAGCAAATATTCATGACAGGTTCAAAACGCGCCATACTACCGTTCAGGAATACTCAATATGTGGCCAAAATGGAACCTGTTATCGCTATAACGATTTGTTCGTTGCTCATCGGCACCGGCTTTAACACGGAACCCTGGCTAAACTTCATAGAAAGAGATCCGACCGGAATGAGCGCGTATTATCACAAATATCGCGACGAACATTCTAACGAAGTGCCGGTCAAATTCGACGGTGACGGTGCTGTAAAGGGTACCCAGCATGATTGAACAAAATGTACCGATATTAAGCATTGTTATCGCGCTACCGGTGTTGGGCGCTATCGCAATTGGAGCTATCCAAAGCATCGGTTTGGCTAAAAGGGTTGCGTTATTAATCGCTGGTCTCGAGCTTATCGCCACGCTGGTTGTTGTCCAATGGTTTGACTCTGCCAATGGTGATTTTCAACTGGTTGAAAGGCATGCCTGGATCCCGAGCCTGAATATTGACTTCCTGATAGGAATCGACGGTATTTCGGTGTTGTTTTTACCGATGTCGGCATTACTAACACTGGTCGTCATTATTGCTTCATGGAACTCGGTTCAGCATCTGACCCGTTTTCATTTCGCCCTGCTACTTATTATGGAAGGCGGCACCATGGGTGTATTTGTCGCCCTGGATATGATGCTGTTCTTCCTGTTCTGGGAATTGATATTACCCCCCATTTTCTTCCTGATCGGTTTATGGGGCGCGGGTCCGCAACGCCGCGGCGCAGCAATGAAATATATGCTGTATATGTTATTTAGCGGTGTGCCATTATTATTTGCTCTCATCATGCTGGGAGTCAATCATGCCATGCAAACGGGTGGCAGTATTCCACATGATCTATCGTTCAGCTTCCCCGTACTGTTAAAGACCCACATATCGAATGACCTGCAAGTCATTATCTTTTTGCTCTTACTTACAGGTTTTGCGGTCAAGGCCCCTTTAGCTCCATTTCATACCTGGTTGCCCACTACCGCCGTGGAAGGGCCAACACAACTGACCGCATTGTTAATCGGCTTGAAACTGGGAGCATTCGGCATATTGCGTTTCGCCATGCCCCTAACGCCCCATGCGTCCGTTGAATATGCCTGGATACTGGGTATTTTTGGTGCGGTTACCTTTATTTACGCTGCCATGATTGCATTGCAACAAACTAATTTGCGCCGCCTGTTGGCTTACGCCAGCATCAGCCATGTGGGTCTGGTGATAGTCGGTATTGCGGCTCTCAATATGCAAGGTATTCAGGGAGCAATTTTTCAATTGCTCAATTTTTCCATGATTGCAAGCTGTCTGATGCTGATTGCTGGCTTCATTCAGCATCGCATTGGCAGTACTGAAATTATCCATCTAGGCGGTTTAGCGAAAGTAATGCCCCGCTTGACCAGTTTTTTCTTTTTATTTGCCATAGCCAGCATGGGTATACCGGGAACCAGTGGTTTCCCGGCGGAATTGCTTCTGATTATTGGGGCGTTAAACGCACATCCCGGTTTGGGCGTTGCTGCCCTATTGGGTGCTATTCTGGGTGCAGCTTATATGCTGTCCTTTATGCGCCGCACATTTTTTGGACCAGTGGTAAATACTAGATTAAGCCAAATACAGGATCTGCGCGCCCGTGAGTTTGGTCTATTATGCATACCAGCGCTATTGGTGTTGTTCTTTGGATTCTTTCCCGATCTGGTTCTGGATATCAATAAAATAGCTGCTGAGTCCTGGTTAAGCCGGTTGATCCAGTAATTGCATGCATAGGCATGCATGCAAATCTCATCGCTTGCCGGAATTGCCTGAATTTATAGCAATTCCGGCTTTATGGCCAACAATCACTCAGAATGAAGCGGCTATCTGGCTGCGATCACCCTCAGTCAAATTATCGTTTACGGTTTCCAGCGTCCGTGAGTGCCAGTCAAGTACAGCGGTACGGACGAACATCTTTTCAGCCAGCGCGGGGTACTCTCTGCTCAGCACTTCTGCGGCGAAACGAGCCAGAAAAAGAGATTTCAACTCGGCACGCGCTCGATCCATACCAATCTCCATGTAGGGAACCGAAGCCAGCAGCAGGAAGCCATCATCAGGAATCCGTCCGCTGCGCATGTTAGCCTGAATAATACCGCCGGCCTTGCCGATAGGCACGTCGAGATTCGGACTGTACGGCCCGATGATCAGGGCCAGGTTGGGCGTATGCAAGAAATCAAAACCCCGGCCCAGACAGATCATCCACTCGCGGTGTTCAATCTCCAGATGCCGCTCTTGTCGCTGCAACTGTTCGCGTACCCGTTCAATAGTTTCAAGATTGCCCAGCAGCAATGGCAACAGATCGGCCCGCATCTGCGGCGGCATATCCGGCAGCAGGGCAGCAAGACGTGGCTCCAGAGTTGCCTTATCGTCCGGCGTGAGCAGCGAGAGATCGAGTTTTTCTCCGGTGGAACCATGTACGATTATCGTGTCCTCATCAGTTTCGATACCACAGATGAGGGGATAGATGGTGCTGTGCCCTGTTCCAAAGATCTGTTCCATCTGGCGGCGGATGACTTGCGTATGAGCCATGGCCGCCTCGGTGTCGTAGTTAAAACCGGCACAGCCACGGTGCGGGTCGCCTTTTGAAAAATGATAAGTAACCAGAAACAGCACACGCCTGCCGGTACTTACCCAATGTTCGACATGATGCGCGAGCACCTCGCCCAAATGCGGCCAACCCAGATCGAACGCACCGCCAAGATTCCTGAAAGGCATCAGGATCCCCGTTGGTGTATTCGTCATCACTGGCAGATTGATACGGCCATCCATGCACTTCAGTACGGCAATCGCGGTCGGATGTTCGGCGAGATAACGCTCGCGTGCCAGCCACGCTTCAGGGCTTCGAAAAGTCGCGCCATGGCGGTCGGCAAGATTGAATAGCCAGTCTATACGTTTTTCTATGGGTAAACGGGTAACATTAGTGTACATACTGTCGACTCCAGTCATTTTGCGTTGGAAATAAAAATATTAACATATTAAGCCTGAAGAATTTGTGAAGACCCAACAGGGACTTAATAGGGACTTCATGGAAATGTGATGTGGAAGGTCGCACCTTTTCCCGGCGTACTTTCAACATCGATGACCCAGCCATAATGATCGCAGATGCGTTTGACGATGGCGAGACCGATGCCCAAACCTTCGCCTTGTGCAGATCCTCGAAAAAAGCGCTCATATAAAAGCGGCATATAGAAGGGCTCGATCCCGATGCCGGAATCGGAGATCGAGATCCGGTTCTGATTGAAGTTTACCCGTATGAAACCACGCTCGGTGTATTGCACTGCATTACGGAGCAAATTCACCAGAGCGGTATGCAGTGCTTGGCGATTTAGGGTTAAAACAGCTTTCGGCTCCACGGCAACTTCGAAAATAAGACGCTTGCGATAGATTTCGCTGCAGACGGGTTCCACAGCATCGTAGACACATTCTGCGAGCGCAACCGGCTCCATGATACCCAGGGCCTGTTCCCGAGCGAGGAATAGCAAGGCCTGTAATTGCTCACCCATACGCGTTGCCGCGGCTTCGATCATTCCCACGCGAACGCGCGCCCTTTCCGACAGGTTTGGCTCGGTTGCCAGAAGCTCGCAACTCGTCAGGATGGTAGTAATTGGAGTACGCAGCTCGTGGCTTACATTTGCGGTAAATTCCTGTTCACGCCGCAACATGCGTGTGATACGGTTCTGGTAGTCGTCCAACGCATGGGCAAGTTGCGCAACCTCTTCATCTTGCCCCGGTTGTATCATTGTGGCGCCCTGAACATCACCGGGCGCAAGATGCCTGACCCTCTCGGCCAAGTCGGTGACTTGTTTGACCAGCAGACCCGCTAGCAGATACCCCACTACAAGCGCGACTCCGACCACTGAAAGAAGGGACAGTACGATAAGCAGCCTCAGTTCCTGCTGCCGCTGGTCGTGGAGCCCGATTTCATAGGCAACGAGGAATTTGACACCATCAACGTGCCGCACTGCGACACGAACCTCCTCCGGTCCACGAAACACCTTGTGACGCCTGTAGTCGAGCCGCTGCAGATACTGGGGTAAGTGGGCTTCCTCGGCGGCATTATGAACAATATATTTTTCGAGGTTGGATCCGACCTGCGGTACAAAATCAGTACTTTCGCGATAGCGCTGAAGGAGATAATCCATCTCGGTTTCGATGATCTGCTCGATATGCGCTTCCTCGATATCGTCAGAAGCAATATAAAGGCTGATACCAAGCGTTCCGACGACAACTATGCAGAATACCGCAAATGCCAGCGCAACACGCAGGCGGAGTCCACGCTTAAACCCGGGCACGAGAAATCAGGCGATAACCGAGTCCATGAACCGTCTCGATCGGATCGTAGCCACCCGCCCGGGTCAGGGCGCGGCGCAGTTCGTGCATATGGCTGCGCAAAGTATCGCTGGTTCCTTGCGCATCTCCCCAGACTTCCGATTCCAATTCCCTGCGGCTGAATACGCGGCCCGGTTCGCCCATCATGAGCGCCAACAGGCGAATGCATTTCGGCGGCAATTTTACGGCCGCGCCAGAAAAAAGGACTGACAGCGTTTTTGGATCGAATGAGAGATCATCGCTTTCCAGCGTGCGGCTGGTAACTTTCCCTCCGTGCCGTTTGTGCATCGCAACCAGGCGTGCCTCGACCTCTTTCAGCGCGAACGGCTTGACCAGATAGTCGTCCGCCCCGCAGTCAAAACCTTTCAGCTTGTCCGCTAGCGTATCGCGCGCTGTCAGCATCAGCACGGGCGTGTCGAGATTCGCTTCCTGGCGAAGCTTTCGGCAAAGCGTGATACCGTCCATACCTGGCAAGCCAAGATCGAGCAGAATACCGTCAAATCGCTGCGTAACCGCGAGATGAAGACCGGTAATGCCGTCAGCGGCAGCGTCGACACTATGGCCACGAGCCTCCAGGAAATCGTAAAGGTTAGTGGCAATCGCCGGATCGTCTTCAATAATAAGTATGTGCACAGGAAGGTCCTACCAAAAATTATAAGATAACGAAAGCTCAACCAAACTGTTTCATGCCTTTTTCATTCGCAGGATAACTTCTTTGGCCACTGCGTGAGTCACCGCGGAATCACCACCCCAGTCATCACATTTCGCTACCAATCAAAAAACTACGCAAATTATCGCGAGGCTTCTGAAATACCAGCGCTAATAAATTAGCACGTTCTGATGGATGCGTGGTTGTAGTTTAAACCTTTTATATTTATAAAAACTAGTGCTGGTGATATTTTCGGCTGATACTATGGACCGCTTCCACCAGCGTCAGCGCACTCTCCGGCGGGGTAAACTGGGAAATGCCATGGCCCAGATTGAACACGTGACCATGGCCGTTGCCGTAGCCCGCAACAATTTTCTCCACTTCCGCAGCGATGACTTCCGGTGCAGCAAACAGCACAGCGGGGTCAAGGTTCCCTTGCAGCGCGACTTTATGACCGACGCGCCGTCGTGCCTCAGCAATATCTACGGTCCAGTCGAGCCCCACCGCATCACAGCCGCTGTCAGCGATACGCTCCAGCCACAACCCGCCACCCTTCGTAAAAACAATGTTGGGGACGCGCCCGCCACCATGCTCACGCGTGAGTCCGGCCAGTATCTGGCTAATATAACGCAAGGAAAATTCCTGATATGCAGCGTCCGATAATGCTCCACCCCAGGTATCAAAAATCATCACTACCTGAGCGCCGGATTCGATCTGCGCATTCAGATAGGCGGTTACTGCCTGTGCGTTGATATCGAGGATGTGATGCAGCAAATCGGGCCGCTGGTATAACATGGTTTTGATTTGACGAAAATCGGTGCCGCCGCAACCTTCCACCATATAACAGGCGAGCGTGAAGGGGCTGCCGGAAAAACCGATCAGCGGAACCCGATTATCCAGTGTCTTCCGAATTTGTGAAACCGCATCCATAACGTAACGTAAATGCACTGCGGGATCAGGTACCGTAAGTGCGCGAATTTCCCATTCCTCGCGTAAAGGCCGCTCGAATTTGGGACCTTCCCCATCGGAGAAATAGAGGCCCAGCCCCATTGCATCAGGAATGGTCAGAATGTCCGAAAACAATATCGCGGCATCCAGCGGAAACCTCGCCAGTGGCTGCATCGTGACTTCAGTGGCAAAATCGGGATTTTTGCACAACGCAAGAAAATTACCGGCTCGAGCACGGGTCTGGTTATATTCCGCCAAATAGCGTCCGGCCTGACGCATCAGCCACACAGGTGTGTACTCGGTAGGTTGCCGCAGCAGTGCTCGTAGCAGGGTATCGTTTTTCAGTTTCGTCATCAATCCTACTTAATCGCGGAATTCAACAGGAAGCATCCCTTGTATCGCTTTCCCAAACTACCGATATTACCAGCGATTGGCTTCCGGGTACATTATCCTGATGAATTCCATGGATATTGACGATCAATGACATCGGCACCCGATGTTGCTGCATGCAATGAAATATATCATTCACTCAGCTCTCCTCGATGGCGAATAACCGCCTGTATTCCCGAATGGCGTAGCGATCGGTCATACCGGCGATGTAGTCAGCAATTGCCTGATGCTTTTCCGTGCCGTATTTTGCCTGATACACCGGTGGAAGGAGCTGGATATCGGAACGGAACGCATCAAATAACATTTCAATGGTGTGATGCGCTTTGGCGCTCATGCGCGCCACCTGGTAGTGCCGATAAAGGTTGTCGCGCAGGAATTTCTTCAATTCCTGCTGCTCCTGCAGTATTTTTTCGCTGAAACCGACCAGGACAGGTGCCGCCCGCACCGCGGACAAGCCATCCAGACGCGCATCGGCGATATTGATTGCGCTTTGCTTGATCAGATCCGCCACCAGTGTATTGATCATGCGCCGCACGGTCTCATGAATCAACCGCCGCCCCAGGATTTCAGGGTACTGTTTTTTTGCCATTGCCATATGCCGGGAAAATAATCCGATCTCTTCAAGCTGCTGCTGCGTGACGAGACCGGAGCGTAAACCATCATCCACATCATGATTATTGTAGGCGATTTCATCGGCAAGATTGGCAAGCTGCGCTTCCAGCGAGGGCCGCTGGTTTGAAAAAAAACGTTCTCCCACATCTCCAAGCTTTCGGGCATTTTTCTTCGCACAATGTTTGAGTATGCCTTCGCGCGTTTCAAAGCATAGGTTCAAGCCATTAAATGCGCCATAGCGCTCTTCCAGCACATCTACCACACGCAGGGATTGCAAATTGTGCTCAAAACCGCCGTAATCTTTCATGCAGGCATTCAGTGCATCCTGCCCCGCATGACCGAATGGTGTATGACCCAAATCGTGCGCCAAAGCGATAGCTTCAACCAGGTCTTCGTTGAGGCGTAAATTTCGGGCGACCGAGCGGCCGATTTGTGCCACTTCCAAACTGTGCGTCAAGCGCGTACGGAACAGATCGCCTTCGTGATTGACGAAAACCTGGGTCTTGTATTCAAGCCGGCGGAATGCGGTGGAGTGGATGATGCGATCACGGTCGCGCTGGAATGCCGTACGTCCGGAGGAGGATTCTTCCCCGATACGGCGCCCGCGCGAGTTTGCCGGCGATACCGCATAAGGCGCCAACTCATGCATCGGCGGTGCATTCCCGGAGCGTCTCGATGAGCACCTCCGTGGGAACATCGGAATGGACCACTGCCTCACCAATACGTTTGAGCAGAATAAAACGCATTCTTCCCCCTTCCACTTTCTTGTCCAATCCCATCAAGTGCAAGTATTTATCGGGACCAAGATTGGGGGCGGCAACAGGAAGACCGGCCTGTATGTATAGCTTGCGGATCCGTTCTACGTCAGCCACGCTGATCATGTGCATGCGCTGTGAGAGTTCTGCCGCCAGTACCGTACCTGCCGCCACTGCTTCACCGTGCAGCCACACGCCATAACCTATTCCGTTTTCAATTGCATGGCCAAAGGTATGTCCAAGATTGAGTAATGCCCGAACACCCCGTTCGCGCTCATCGGCTTCCACAACTTCCGCCTTATTCCTGCAGCTTCGGTGTATTGCTTCGATCAGCACATTGGAATCCCGTGCAACAAGCTTAGCCAGGTTCTCCTCGATCCATTCCAGGAAAGGACGATCCCGAATGAGACCATACTTGATGATCTCGGCGATGCCCGCACACAACTCTCTCTGAGGCAGGGTATCGAGTGTTGTACTATCCGCCAATACTACTCGGGGTTGATAAAAAGCACCGATCATATTCTTGCCGAGCGGATGGTTGATACCTGTCTTGCCGCCAACCGAAGAGTCAACTTGCGCCAGCAGCGTGGTCGGAATTTGAATAAAAGGCACGCCGCGCAAATATGTTGCGGCAGCGAATCCCGCCAAATCACCGATAACTCCGCCACCAAGGGCGATAATGGGGGTACTACGTTCACAGCGGAGTGTCAGCAGCGCATCGAAAATGAGGTTCAGCGTCTGCCAGTTCTTGTGCTCCTCACCATCAGGGAGAATGATTGGGACCGGCGCGATGCCATGACTCTCCAGCGCGCCACACAGCATTCCCATATAAAGCGGCGCTACCGTGGTGTTGGATACAATTGCAACCCGCTTCCGTGGCAAATGGTCCAGAATAAGTCCGGCATGGCTCAAAATGCCGCTACCGATATGTATCGGATAGCTGCGCTCACTCGGTGACCGGGTAAGACCTACCGTAATGGTTTGCATGTTTTCTTTTCTATTGACCTCGGAGCACAATCGCAATTTTCTGAACTTGCCCGAGAGTAGCTGATGATCGGCACGCTATATTTTGCAGAAACTTCATGGAGAGGTGGCAAACGATTTTTACGGCTTTACCACCACCAGTATCACCGCGGCAAACAGAATCACCACTGGAATCTCGTTGAACCAGCGATAGTAAACATGACCATGCCGGTTGCGATCATACTTGAATTCGGCAAGCAGTCTGCCGCAGTAAAGGTGATATGCTATCAGCATTACTACCAAAACGAGCTTGGCATACAGCCAACCGCCGGAAATCCCATAACCCAGCCAGAGCCACAGGCCGAAAAGGATAGTCAACACGGCGCTTGGAGTCATGATGCCATAGAATAGTTTGCGTTCCATCACCTTAAAACGCTCGATGCCGATTGCATCCGTGCTCATGGCATGATAAACGAACAGACGTGGTAGATAAAACAGCCCGGCGAACCACGTCACCATAAAAATTATGTGTAGAGATTTTATCCAGAGCATCTGATTATTTTAATGGACTATTCATCAAACGCCGCAGCGCCAGCGGCATACATGAGGAAACCAATAATACTATAGCCGGTCAGCATCGGCAGA
>CAJDUY010000055.1_pt1 | contig 17627 bp, 17 predicted proteins | sample 7390911 | NCBI WGS metagenome assembly CAJDUY01 (sample SAMEA7055686, study PRJEB34461) | soil metagenome | biome: terrestrial ecosystem; feature: Peninsula; material: soil | place: Antarctica | collected 2016 | reverse complement strand
GAGAAGCCACTTTGGCTACCGCAGCTACGTGAGCGTGGACAATAAGGACGGCTATATACGCGGTATCCATACAGCACCGGCCAACGAAAGCGAGACCACACATCTGCAAAACGCAGTTGCAGCCTGCGACTTCAAGCCAGCACGGGTATATGCCGACAAGGGTTATGCCAGCGCCAGCAATCGTGCCGAGCTCCGAGCCAAGCGGATCAAAAGTGCGATCATGCACCGGGCGTACAGGAACAAACCATTGACGGCACGCCAGATCAAAGCCAACAAGATCACATTGAATGCGACAACTTCAACGCGGTAGGCAGCACTGCCGGGAGCAGTGCGTCCGATAACGGCGCAGGAGGCCTAAAAAGGGAGCTATAAAAGCAGCAACCCGCCAGTATGCCGCATGGTCAAGACAAATTGCCGGGAGAATTGAGCCAGCGATCCATTCATCCGGTTGCCACACATCAGGTTACTTGGTTAGGGCAGTTGCGCAGAGGTCTTTCAAAGAATGGTCTATCCCAATTTTCTTTGTAGAGGAGTGTTTTCATTGACCGTTACCGCTTCGACGCTATCTTCATCCACTTTTCGATTTCCGGCAGGTGCGGCAATTCGCCGACTCATTCCGAGTGCCCGTGCGCTATTCATCCTCCTAGCAATTGGCTTTTTTTGCGGCTGCTCATCGCAGCAGCTCTATGCCGTGGGGCAATCCTGGCAGCGGGTTAACTGCAGCAGTTACGTCGAGGACGGGGAGCGCGCCAGATGCAATGCCAACGCGAATATTCCCTATGCGACCTTCGAGCGCGAGGTCCAGGAACGTGAAAAGTGATTTTAGAAAATGTGGCAAGGGTAATTGAAAAGAGATAACGGGACGAACCCCAGTTCCCTATCCTGGAATGCCCAAAAGACTTGCATGTGACCGGCGCGGCATTGGGTCCTTACAATGTAAGTGTCCTGAAACTGGGGCGATTCAAATTGTTTGGTTGGCTTGCGATGTAGTGCTATCCTCACTTTCCAGCGAATTAGCTTGCTTGATAGCCCACAATTAGGGGAGCTTCTAAATTGTGCTGCCTATGGAGGCAAAACCTGGGCTGCAATGAGCCACTGAGGGAACGGAGAGGGAATCCGCCCAGTGCGGGTCCCTCTGACAAATTTTCGGTAACCGGTCAAACAATATATGATGAGCAGCCGTCAAAAATCATCAGGATAAACATGGGCATGTTGTCAATTCCTACCGATAATATTTACAAATTCTTAGCGATATCGGGGCTAATGCTTGTGCTTGGTTCATCGGCGGGGTTTCTTTACTTTTTTAATTATACAGAGGAGATGATAAGCACAGCGTCATTAGCTTCAGCTAAGGCGGACATTGAATTGAGTTCTTTAGACTCTAATGAGGTACGGCACTTGCAAGAATTGAGGAAAAAGATTATGGAAGCACAATTTGACGGCGTATTGAAGCCAGAAGACATACCTTCTTTTTTCGCCCTAGAAAATCTTGATAAACGTATTGAGACATATAGTAAAAAAATGAAGGCTGTAAGAATAAGTTTCGCTGAGGCTAAGGAGGCTGAGAAGCGAGCCTCGCGGTACGCTAGGGACGCGAAACAGGCAATGGCTCTTTTTTTTTGTTAGTTGGTATTGGAGGGCTGTCAGCAGGCTTTGGTATTAAGAACTGGAGAAAAACGCAACAATCGTCAGATAAGGAAGAGAAATAAACGGGACAGACCGCAGTTCCCTATCCTTTGCAAAACACTTTGCCCACTCCCGCCGCCCTTCATGCCGCCTGAATTTTCTTCCCTCCTTGCGTGCCTTTTTCGGATACTGTCAATCGTACTTTAGTCCAATAGGCGACCCTGCCGCGATCTGTAAGATTCGTACTGGATAATCCTGCTTTCCTCAAAGAGCGGTGAATCCCAAGCCCAGCGGCAAACTAATCCTTGCGGCTGGGCTTTCTCTCCTCCGTCTTCCTGCCTTCCACGAATCGCCATGCCGGCCTCGGAAACGGAAGAACAGAAATGAGCTCATTTCACGCTGCTTTGACCACCTTCCCACTATGCCCAACCTGCCCGGCCTGGTCGACCTGACGCTGCCCAGGCCACAAGAACTGCTCCATTTCGTTTCAAGGCATCATTCCTTCCTGCGGTATCATCGACATATTGGACGGACAGCCGTACGCGGATTACCTGCGTCGTATCTTCAACCAAGGGAGTTGTCATATGCCTCATCCTGAAGCTTTTCAGCGCATTTCCGTTCACATTTCGGTCAACAGTGTAGTTGTCCGGAACGTGCTGGGGAGTCTTGGCGAGCCTGCACAAGTTCGCCGGCAGGAATCCGGATAGCAGTTTCTTAGGGACGATTAGGAACAACTGGCATGTTCATCTCGATCAATCCAGGAATACTGAGTGCACTGGCTGCCGCGTTTCTGTTCGGGATTGGCACTCCCGTCGCCAAACTCTTGCTCGGTCCGGCGGACCCCTGGCTTCTGGCAGGGCTACTATACCTGGGCTCGGGCCTTGGCCTGGCGCTTTGGCGGCTGCTGAGAAGAGCCGAGCCGGTGCATTTCGGCAGCGGCGAAACAAAATGGCTGGTGGGGGCCGTCGTGGCGGGCGGCATCATTGCGCCAGTGCTGCTGATGTGGGGGCTGTCCCGCATGCCGGCTTCCAGCGTGGCGCTTTTATTGAATGCGGAAGGCGTGTTGACCGCACTCCTCGCGTGGTTCGTGTTCCACGAAAACTTCGACCGGCGCATTGCCATCGGCATGGCCATGATCGTGGCGGGCGCGGTCGTGTTGACGGGGTCGAAAGGCGCTGGTTTCGATTCCGTTCTTCCCGCGCTGGCCGTCTTGGGCGCCTGCCTCGGATGGGCAATCGACAACAACCTGACGCGCAAAGTGGCGCTGGCCGATGCCACGTTCATTGCCATGGTCAAAGGACTGGCCGCCGGCACGACAAATGTCGTGATCGCATGGCTGCTGGGCGCGACGCTGCCCTCGGCTTTTGTTCTGATGTCTGCCGGCGCGGTCGGCTTCCTGAGCTATGGCGTGAGTCTGGTGCTGTTTGTGGTGGCGTTACGCCACCTCGGCACGGCGCGAACGGGTGCCTATTTCTCGACCGCGCCTTTCGTGGGCGCCTTGGTGGCGATTCCCCTGCTTGGCGAACCGGTATCGAGTCAGTTCATGGTTGCGGCGGCGTTTATGGCAGGCGGGGTGTGGCTGCACCTGACGGAACGGCATGAGCATTTCCACTCGCACGAGATGGTGGAGCACGAGCATGAGCATACGCACGATGATCACCATCCGCATGCGCATGAAGAACCGGTAACCGGCGCTCACGCCCATCGGCATCGCCATGCTCCGCTCGCGCACTCACACTCGCATTATCCGGATGCGCACCATCGGCATCATCATGAATAAGGCCGCGCTCCTTGAGTGTAACTCGATGCGCATAACCCGCCCCCTGCACGTGGTCAGCAGTTTTCTTAGATGGCTCGGGCGCTTCGGCTGAATCGGCATCTGTTACCTGAAACAGGGTTGGATCCCTGATCCTGACCTGGAGCCTGACCGCTACCGGACCACTTTATTTGTTGAAACGAAGGTTGCAGCAGGTAAAACAAAAAGCCCGGCAGTTAAGCAGTCTGCCGGGCCGGGCGCGAAAAGGGAGTGAAAAGCGCCCAAAGGAGAGGTAAAGCCGTGATTGATACATGCATATGATTCGCTGAGGGGAGTAAAGTTCAATGAAAAACACCCTTGCTGGATGCTGGAGGCGTTCGCACTGCCGTGCCCAAAAACCGTGATGGCATGATCGAGTTGCTTTTGCACTTCCTTTCGTAGCTAATTAGCTCAGACGCTATGTGATGGGAGACGGAAGCGTTCACTAAACACAAAGCTTTGTAAATGGAGCAGAGGCGAGCTTGAGTGATAATCCATTAAACTTGAGTAATTTTCATCATTCGATCATCTATGACTCACGACTCGGATAGTCTTCGCATTGCCCGTGAACGCATTTCTAAAGAGGCTGTGGCACGTACAGGCACTCTCGACCTACAAAATCTACAGCTGGCAGCGTTGCCTCGCGAACTGTCCAGCCTGGGGCATCTGGAAGTCTTGGATTGCTCCTTTACCCAAGTGGAGGATCTGTCGCCACTGGCGGAACTCGCCGCGCTGAAAACGCTCGATTGCTCCAATACCCAAGTGAAAGACCTAGCACCGCTGATGGGTCTTGCCGCACTGCAAACGCTTGATTGCTCCGAAACCCAGGTGATTGATCTGTCGCCCCTTGCAGGACTTGCCATGCTGCAAGAACTGCAGTGCCACCAAACCCAGGTGAAAGATCTGTCGCCGTTGTCAAACCTCACTGCACTGCAAGAACTGTGGTGCTACGAAACCCTGGTGAGTGATCTCTCGTCGCTGGAGGGGCTCACCTCACTGCGAATACTGGATTGCTCCGAAACCCAAGTGAGCGATCTGTCGCCTCTCGCGGGGCTTGCCATGCTGCAAGGACTGTATTGCTGCAGTACTCAGCAGGTCAAAGACCTGACACCGCTGACGGGACTCATTTCACTGCAGACGTTGGATTGCTCCCTTACCCAAGTCAAAGACCTGTCGCCATTGAAAGGACTTGCCATGCTGCAAGAACTGCAGTGCCACCAAACCCAGGTGAAAGATCTGTCGCCGTTGTCAACCCTCACCGCACTGCAAGAACTGTGGTGCTACGAAACCCTGGTGAGTGATCTCTCGCCGTTGTCGGGCGCCACTGCGCTGAAACTCCTGGATTGCTCCGAAACCCTGGTGAGTGATCTGTTGCCACTCGCGGGACTTTCCGCGCTGCAAGAACTCCGTTTCGATAATTGTTCTTTAAACAATGTACCTTACGGTTTGCTTAATCAATCAAGCCTTAAATATCTTCTTTTAAATCATACCAAAATTCCCGGCATTCCCGCCGAGCTACTATCGCAACACACCTATGATAGCTGCCTTGATTCCCTTCGCGCCTATTTACTCGATCTTGAATACGGTTCAGTTGAGAGCACGGATGCAAAGCTGCTGATACTCGGAAACGGGCGAATCGGAAAAACGCAAATTTGCCGTCAACTGCGCGCAGAGCAGTACGATCCCAATGTTTCATCCACGCACGGCATCATGGTAAGTTCTGCTTCAGTACCGCAATCGCAAGATGGATCGTCCTCGCTGTTGCATCTGTGGGATTTCGGCGGACAGGACATCTATCATGGCACGCATGCTCTCTTCATGCGCACTCGGGCCATTTTCATGCTGGTCTGGATTCCCGAGGCCGAGGAGGCGTCGGACAAACACGATGGCCTGATATTCCGCAACCAGCCATTGGATTACTGGCTATCTTATATCCGCAACCTGAGTGGCCTGGACAACCCGGTACTGGTGGTGCAGACACGATGCGATCGTCCTGAAGATGAAATACGGCATCTCCCTGTTCCGGATCATGCGCTGGAAGGATTTCGCTTCTGCAAGCTATTGCAATACAGCAGCCTGAAAAATCGCGGACGTGCCGCTCTGGAGGAAACCCTGCGAGAGGCAGTGGCTTGGCTGCGGGAGGAGCAGGGAATTGTCCTGCTTGGCAAAGGATGGATGCGGGTAAAGCTTCGCCTGGAGGCGATGCGCAATGCCGATGCCGCACTGCCGCCGAAAGAGCGCCAGTATCGCACCCTGAGCCAGGAGACCTTTCACCAGCTGTGCACGGAAGGGGAAGGGAATGTTGATTCTCCAGAATACCTCCTTCGGTATTTGCATAATTCCGGAATCGTCTTTTACCGGCCAGGTCTGTTTCAGGAACGTATCATCCTGGACCAGGGATGGGCGCTAGAAGCCGTCTACACCCCGTTCCATCGGGAAAAGTGCTACAAGCCTCTGCGCCATCTACGAGGCCGCTTCTGCCGTTCTCTCCTGGAAGTCCTAGTTTGGGAGGCTTACTCGGAAGAAGAACAAAAACTGCTTCTCGACATGATGCTGTTCTGCGGCGTCTGTTTTATCCATCAGGAAGGTAACGAAGCGCGGGGGATTGAGCCCGAATACATCGCTCCGGATCTCTTGCCCGATAGGGCGGAAGTTGAAATGGAGCTTGCGGAGAGATGGGATTCCGCTCTTCCCACGGAAGAAGCGGTATTCGAGTATGAGTTGCATCAACCCGGCCTGTTGCGCAGCTTCGTTTCACGAATTGGCAATAAGGCGGGAGCCAATGCCTTGTACTGGAAGGGTGGCATATTTCTGTACGAACACACTTGCCGCAGTCGCGCATTGATCGAACAGGAGGCACAAGGAGGTTGGAAAGGAATCATTCGTTTGCAGACGCAAAATGGCGATGCCAAGGGCTTATTGGCGCTGCTGACAAAAAGATTGATGGGGGAACAAGAGCAGTGGGGAGTACGCCCTTTGAGATCGACCAGTACCCTACCGCACCAGCGACAGCTCGAATCGAAGGAAGCAACATTGGTCGAGCGGGAACTGCAGCCATTACAGTTTGTTCAGGAACCTAGCGCTCAACCTGAGTATTGCGTTTCCTATGCGTGGGGCGATGAGACCGAAGAAGGTAAGGCACGCGAAGACATTGTTAATAAGCTCTGTGCCAAGGCCGAAGCGCGTGGTATCCGAATCTTGCGCGACAGAAATGATTTACGCCTGAGAGATAGCATCTCACGATTCATGAAGCGCATCGGCCAAGGAGACATTGTATTCGTGGTGCTGAGCGATAAATATCTTAAATCACCCAACTGTATGTTCGAATTGTCGGAAATTTGGCGAAATAGCGGTCAAAACGAGGATGATTTCTTGCGGCGGGTGCGTACATATGCATTACCGAACACACCTGTTTTTACTCCGTCAGAAAGGGCCAAATGCACCGCTTACTGGGAAGAAGAACTCGAAAAACTTGAACCGCATCTAAAGTATTTAGGGGAAAAAGATTTTGACCAATATAGAAGAATGAAAGGTTTTGCTCATAACATCGGTAACATTCTCGCCACGATTACGGACAGGAAAATGCCGCATACTTTTGACGAACTGTGGAGCGATCTAGGCTCATGACGGCAGTGTTATACCCCGTCGCTTGCTGACGCCAGTTGGCTCCGCGAGGCCAAAACTATGTATCAAAACGGAGTAGTTTTTCACCGTCAGAACGAAATAAAAAGGACTATCAACCGTAAATAATTATTATCAAAGTAGCTGAAAGTGGTTGCAGAATAGCTCGGGAGTTTTTCTACCGCTCCGCAGCCATTTCTCTTTTCTGTTGTAAAGGTTGCTAGCGGTCTTCGGAGTCTTCGGTATCATTGCCATTGAAGCCGAATTTGAGTTGCTTCCGTACGACTTCAAGCAATTCAGTCAACTCAGATGTCATTGGTTCAGCCCTTGGCAGGATAATGCCGTGGACACCGGTTGAGTAGCGAAGATAGTATGGCCTATTATGTAAAATGCTTAGGCAATCGACCCAGCAAGGTGCCAACTCTGGAACACAAAGACCTTGTTTGAATGCCATTTCCCAAAGGGCCTTTAAATCGTGATAAACATCCGGTTTTTTGAATTCAGCATCTGATCCGTCTCGCGAAAGATAGACCTTGAGTATGCACTCAAGAGCGTGGGCGGCCAACAAGGCTAGCGCATAAATTGGAGGTTGAGTCTCAGCAGCAAGAACTCTTACCCCAGGCATCAGATTTTGAGCCACACCGAAATATGTCTGAGGCGGACCAGCGGGTACGACTATATCCGGCTGGTTTGTTACCGATAGTCTGCCGACAATCGGTTTCATTTTGCCAACCATGAAGCGTTTAGCCGCCCTTGGATTTCAAAAGCAGGAATTGCGATCATAGAGTTCCTGAAAACCAACTCTTTTTTATAGCTTTCGAAACAGTCCATTTGTATCCCGGTTCATCCGTAAGGAATCGTATTCCAACACGAATGTTGGCTTGGGTGATCTACCCCTGAACCAATGTCAGTCGCATCGGGAGACATTTTTCCAATGACTGCGGCAATTTACCACATTCCTGTAAAGCGACTTTAGGGGGATACTGCCATCTCGGGGCAGCGATCAGCAATTCACTTGCAAGATCAGGTGCTCTTTATAGCCGCATTCGTTGGTCCAAACCTGGGGTACTTTGCATGGTTTTAGTCAGGGGCTTCGATTTATTCAAATAAAGAATTTTCCATTCATGGATCAGGCTATTTAAAAATCTCGGAAAGCCATATGAAGCAATATAAGGCGTGGGGTTACTGCAAAATTCGCTTGTATCAGATCGAGACCGATTGACATGAATGAAATCAGCCAGAACTCATGTCTGATCGAGCAGGTTGCAAGGTGGGTGGTGCGTCTTTCGGCCGACGAGGTCAGTGCCGAGCAGCGTAAGGAATTCGAATCATGGTTGGCGGAAGATCTGCGGCATCAGAAGGTGTTCGAACAAGCGAAAAATCTTTGGCAATTCCTTCTCCCTCCAGTGAAAACCCTTCCCGTTTCTCACCCCAGGCGGCGCATGAATAATCAAGCCAGGACTCTTCTGGCGATCTTGTTATTTCTAACCGCAACATACTTTTTCCTGAATACGTGACAATGTCGCCAGCCCCGCAGCGTTAAGCCGGAATTAAGCTGATCATCTTGCCGAGACGGAGAGTTCCCGGTCAAACCGCAGAACACGCAAGCCTTCTATTGCGGTATTCCACACTACCATCGCTTTTCTTTTGTTAATTAACGGCAGGGGAAAATCCGTCGCTCCCGAAGATTCCATTAAACGCTGTGGCGCACTCCAGGACGTTCCTCCATCATTCGAATACATCAACTGTGCAGAATAGAAGTGGCCATCAAATTCACGCCAGGTTATAAGAACCGTTTTGCCCTCCGCAGCTACCGAAATATTATTTGGCTGGGCGGACGGATCACCGATGGGCATGGGCTGCGACTCCCAATCGCCATCGATACGTTTATAAAATATTCCCTGACGCGCCTGGCCGTTGGTGAACCAAACCAGATGCAACTGGCCGCGGCCATCTACAGCGATGTCTCCCCCGTTGTGGGGGCAGGCATCAATCCTCCACTGGTCATCGGTGGCACGGCGTATCTCGCCGGTATCCACATTCGCAATGGCAAAGTCGCGCGTATTGGTCCCGAAAATATTCCGCCAGAAGGCCACAGGACCTTCCTTCGTCCATGTGAGCCCAATGCGGCAACATTCGCAAACATGCTGCTGGAATCTATGGTTTGCCTCAAAACTCGCTCCGTTATCGCGGGATTGTGCGGTATACATCGATGCACCCTTGAATGTTTCACTTTTTTCCTTTGCCGCATCCTGGTCGCGCCCATCCAGCCATGCCACCACAACTTTGCCAGCACCATCGATTGCCAGCGAATCAAAACGATGACTGGTAACGCGACCGTCATCATTCAAAGTAATGGGGCCGGAAAATGTTTGGCCCGCGTTGGTCGACCGTACGAAGCGGACATTGCCGGCATATTTTTGCGGTAGCGACTGTATCCAGGTCAGCAGTACGGTGCCGTCCTGCGCAAGGGCAATTTTAGGGCGATTCTCTCCGTCACCTGCTATGGTTTCCGGCTCGGGAGTGACGACCACCGGATTGGAGAAGCTCACGCCGTTATCGTCAGATTTCGAGACAAGCATCTGCTGATTCTCTATTTTTGCCAACCATAAACGCCCGTTCTGATCCAGCGTTACACCGACCGCCAGGGTTGCCTTGGGAGCCGGGGCCTTCATCTGGTCCCCCGTCTCCGCGGCCGGATCACCGTGACCGGCAAGCGCAGATATTGAAGCACTCAGCAAAACAAAGGTTGCAATATGCAAAGCCTGGTGCATCTTTTCCCTCCTTACGCTAACGGAATGAGAATAAACTGTTTTTCGCAAACATGGCGAAACAGATTATCGCCCTGTCCTTCTGCCAAATTTCCAGGAAACAGTCAAATTTAGACATGCGAGGCGGCATAAGTGTCCATAGCCAGCAGGCCATCGCTAATTATCGGCTCTTGCCGCCAATCAAGCACCCCGCCGCAAGCAGCGGGGTGCTTGATTGCGCTCTTACAATACGCTGGCTTTCAGCCAGCGTTCGCCCCAAGGGCAGGGGAATTGAATCCAAAGAGATTCAATATCCCTTCTTTGCTGCGCCACCTTTTTTTAGTTCCGAGTCATCGAGAACCCCATCCTTGTTGACGTCCATTTGCTCAAACATGGCGTCGTGATGCTTGTTCCATTCCTCCTGCGTAATTTTGCCATCCTTGTTGATATCCGCCATGGCCGCGCCACATTTACCTTCGCTGGCCTTGTTGCCGCACGAACCTTCGCCGGCCTTCATTGTGCCGCATTTTCCTTCCCCGGTCTTTTTATCGCCATGTTTGCCCGCGTCGGCCACTATGTAGCCACTGTTCATGGTTTGCACGACAAAAGGATTTTCAGCGGCGGAAACGGGCGCGGAAACCAGGGTTGCTGCAAAGGCGGAACCAATGGCGACAGAAATCAAAGTTTTTTTATTGGACATGATGTTTTTCCTGAAAGTGAGAGTTGAGGTGAGGGTTGTTGAGTTAGGGTCGTCGTTGCAGTGCTCCGGGAAAATGCCTGACTATTCTCGAATCAATGATGCAACCATTTGAGGATAGGAGAGCGTAATAATAGACTCGCTGCGACAATTTGCCGCATTGATGCCCTGTCGCCTCTAACCAATACTTCAGCCCCTCAGCGCAGGACGAGTAGCTTCGTTCATCCTGCACTGAGTCGTTATAGGCGCGCCATTCCCTCCCATTGCCGGCTTGCGCCGCCGCGAAAATCTACTTGCCGGTTTACTCTATGAAAGCAGATATGACACAGATGTCTTTATCCACGGTAGAGCCGCCGCCCACCATGTCAGCGGAATCAAACAGTCGCCGCAGAACCGGGTTTTTGTACCTGACTGTCATGATCACCGGTGCGGCGGTGATGGTGCTGGAACTCCTGGGCGCACGTATCATCGGCGCGTTTTACGGAGTCAGTCTCTATGTCTGGTCCTCCATTATTGCGGTCACGCTCATTGCACTGGCACTGGGTTACTACCTGGGCGGCTTCATTGCAGACCGCCTGCCGCGCATGCAATTGCCGCATGTCATCCTGCTGGCCGTCATGATAACCGCAACAATTCTATTCATGGCGGAAACAGTGTTGAGCTCGACTGACTCATGAGGTATGCGCGCCGGCGCCTTTGCCAACGCCCTCATCCTGTTCACGCTGCCATTGACCAGCCTTGCCATGGTTGGCCCATATGTGATCAAACGCTCGACGCAGTACTTGCGCCGCGTGGACACATCGTCAGGATTGGTCTATGCCATCAGCACCATCGGCAGCGTCGTGGGAACCTTGCTTCTGGGATTCTATCTGCTACCGCAATTCGGCACCCGGGTGGTTATCTTCTCGCTCAGCCTGATGCTGATGGGTCTGGCAATCCTGCTGGCGCTGGTTGATGGACCCGCCGTTTTTCGCCTCTTACCAACTGGACTGTGCTGACGGCCGCAACGTTTGTGGGCATCCTGACCGTGGCGGGCTTCGCTCATTCGCAAGAAAAAGTGAACGGGTTTACGGTGCTTCACGAAGCCGAGAGCCTGTATGGCTGGGTGAGGGTTGTGGACGACGAAACGAATGGGTTTCGCCTGCTGCTCTCGGATGCCTCCGTCATCAGCGCGGTGGATATTGCTCAGGGACGCAGCATCCTGGGCATCAGGCAGTTCTGGGATTCCTTCCCCTGTTTCGCCCCGAGACCACGCAGGCCCTGCTGCTCGGCCTGGGTGGTGGACACGTCGCCCGTGACCTGAAATCAAAAGGTATCGAGACCGACGCGATCGAAATCGACCCGGCAGTGGCCGATGCCGCCGGGAATTTCTTCGGGTTCTGGCCCCCCCGGCGCCTTTATTGTCGGCGACGCGCGCTACGAAATCAAGCGGCTGCCGCATCGCTATGATTACATCATGCACGATTGCTTCACCGGCGGATCTGAACCCACCCACCTGCTCACACGGGAAATGCTCATGGAGCTGCGAGCCTTACTGAACGAGTGCGGTATTCTCGCGCTCAATTATGTCAGATTTACCACGGGCGAGGGTTCCGAGGCTGTGGCATCGGTGCATCGTACCTTAAAGAGTCTGTTTCCACATCTGCGCGTCTTCACCACGGTCGAGAAGGACTTCACCGACTTCGTTTTTCTCGCCTCGAGATATCCGCTGGAGCTCGATCGCACAAGTCAGGATCCCCGCGCGCAATGGCTGCTGGAACAGGAATATGTTACGCCGATTACCCGCAGGATAATTATTACAGATGATTATAATCCCCTGGAAAGTTGGCAGGTGCGCAAATCGGAAACCTATCGAAAACTATTCATGTAACGAACCGATTTACAGTTGTTGATGCCGGTCCGATTTTTCATACACATATTCACCCTAATCTGCAAATATTCTGTATGTATACTTCGTCATATTATTTTTCAAGTAGTTGGCATGCGGCAATTTGCCGCATTGACCTGTTTATATAATTGATAAATACTCCGAGTGCATGTAACGTGATCATTGACATGTTATACGCATATATTTTTATTCATCTTTCTTTAAATGGAATATTTAAAAGGGTCAACTATGAAAAAAGCACTTAACTACGCGCTTCTCCTTGCCGGCATGACTTCATTGCCAGCCATGGCCCACATCAGCTTCAGCGGCCGTGACTTTGGCACGTTCGATGGAACAATCGGGCAGACCAACACCATTTCGTATAATTCCGCAACCGGCAACTTTGGCTGGATCGACGGGACGGATGCCGATTGGGGGGACTCTCACAAGGTCAAGCCTTACGATTTTCATTTAACCGCTGCCGCCGATGTAAAGATTACGTTCCAGGACCAGGCTTTTACGCCTTCCGCCACTGCCACGGTCCCCAATCCTGTGCCCGTGATGGGCGGGATCAGTCCCGGTTTTTCGCTCTATAGCGGGGTTGGACATGTTCCTCCGGCCCAACTGGACCATGACACCGCAGCAGGTTCGATTGCTATCCGCGATGCAGTAGGAGGCGTCGGCATGACCGAGGGCTCATTCAGGGCACAGGACAACTGGAGCATTACCAACGATAACAATGACCCGGCAAGCGTATACACCTATATCGGATCAGCCTACAATGGCACTGGCATAAACTATGGCACGGGTATTATCGCTGGCGCCGATGGCGTGGCTGACCACATGGTTTCGAAAACCTTTCATTTGGCCGCGGGCGATTACTCGTTATTTGCGGGCGGCACTGATTACGCCAACCAGAGTGTTTTGCCGCAGCTTCAATATGGCATATCCGGCACCGTGGCAGTTGTGCCGGAGCCCGAAACCTATGCCATGCTATTGGCAGGCCTGGGCTTGATGGGTGCCATCGTCCGCCGCCGCAATATAGGCGGAAGCATCTAGGCGGCGGCCAAGTAGCTGGATGCTAGTTTGCTCGCATCAGTCTCTGGAGGATGCTGCGAGCAAACCAACAGGGATAAATCACTGGAACGCAGCGGACTGGTTAATATGGCACGTATGAATTGCAATAGCGTTCCCTTGTATCCTTCATATATGCAATACGATAGTTTTCCTCATATTACGGTAATTCCAAATACATAACCTGGCAGGCTGCGGCAATTTGCCGCATTGACTTGCGCGCTGTGGCAAGCAATACTGATTTATCTGTACCGTAAATTCCATCATCATATGTCATACATCTATCAATAGAAGGGACCCCAGCATGAAAGAATCACTTAAGCTCGCATTACTTCTCTCAGGCGCCTCACCGTTGTCCGCCAGGCCCACGTGGATTACACCGGCCGCCAACAGGTCCTATGGTTTTGGCGCCACCTTCGCAGTGGCCCCCATGGTTGCTCCCGTCCCTGAACCGGAAACCTATGCCATGCTGCTGGCTGGCCTGGGCTTGATGGGCGTTATTGCCCGCCGGCGCAAGATGGATGGCAAAATTTAGATTGCTCTTTTTTCTGTTGTAATTGTTAATCGGGTTCTCCCGCAATATCTATCTGTGTTGCGGAACTTTTTTCAAAGGAAATATGCTGTAATGATAAAAATGATAAGTGCCGTAGTCGCCCTTTCCCCATTGTTTGTTGCAGTACCTGCGGCTCACGCAGCCACGGATACTTTTGACAACAACAAGTTTTCAGTCAGCTACGTTTTCGGACCCAGTGGCACCGCTACCCCTCTGCAAACAGAGACAGTCACGGGTAATACAAGTACGGCTGAGCTTGCCGATTTCTGGTCCTGGCAGGTGGATACAGCCGGCAACACGCTGTCACTTACCTGGAATAAGCAGAGCGAGTTTATGAACACTTCGTCGATAGCGCCATTTATCGGTTTTCATATTTCCGATACTCAGAATCAGCTTTCTGACATCCTCGGCGTATCCATTGCCAATACAGCTTATATTCCCGCCACGCTTGGCAACCTAATCGATGGTTTCGGCCCCGCGAACCTCACTTTCGATGCCGATAATATATACATTAATCTGAACGAGTCCATGTGGCACGATTTGATGCCCGTTCCGGGACAAATGGGCGACGCTTTTCGGGATAAAATTTCATTGGCAGTCAATTTTCAGGCAGCTCCCATACCCGAACCGGAAACTTACGCCATGCTGTTGGCTGGCCTGGGGTTGATGGGAACCGTGATTCGCCGGCGCAAGTCGCGTAAGGATTCTAAATAACAGGCATCAATCTGCTTTCTCCACAATATGTTTCTCGATGTTCAAGTTTATTTTAAGGGAGTATTCATTATGATTAGACTCAGAAAAGGCCGGTCTGCTACAAGTTGTTTGGCGTTTGGTTCCCTGTTTATTCTGGCATCCGCGGTGCATGCGGCAAACGATACCTTCGACGGTAATGCCTTTGCAGCGGATTACGGTGTTTCAACCATCGGTCCTACCTCCTTGATTCCCCTGTACCATGCGGATGCCACCGGGAGTACGAGTGCGGTTGAGATTCCCAGCCTGTCTGGCTGGAGTATCGATACGATGGGTGATACCCTGTCGCTCACCTGGAACAGGAATGCCGAGTTCATGAATTCCGGCAGCCCAGCGTTTATCGGTTTCAAGATCTCCGATACTGGCAATCACCTGGCCGACATTCTCGGTGTTTCGGTGACCAACACGACTTACATGCCATCGACGTATGGGAATCTGGTAGAAGGGTTCCAGCCATCGCAGGTCACGTTCGATGCAAATAATATCTATGTCAATCTAAATACGGCCATGTGGCATGCAGCCCCCATGGCAAGCATGGGTGATCCGTTCCGGGACAAGATAGCTTTATCCGTCAATTTTCAGCATGCCGCTCCCATTCCGGAGCCGGAAACTTATGCCATGCTCCTGGCTGGCCTGGGACTGATGGGTGCTGTGGTGCGCAGAAGACGCAGTGGCAAATAAATCAACTTAGCTATCTTCGATAAAGGCCGCTCCTCCGGGAGCGGCCTTTTTATGGCCCATGCAATCGCACCGGGCTACATACACAAGATGATCCAGTCATGCAAACACGTATCATCCTGGTAAATGCCATCTCGCATGTTCTTAATTATTGGCGTGCATTCGCCTGTAGCGGATTCATTCTTGTTGCATTAAGTGGCGAAGCGGCAGGGCAAGAAATACTTCCCGAGATAAATGTATCTTCCACGCGCGTGAGAGATCCGTTGATAGAGAGCGAGTCGCTCAAATGGACGACGCGTCCAAGCAGCGATGCAGCCGAATTCCTGCGACAAAAACCGGAATTTTCCGCCGCCAAAATAGGTGGCACTTCCGGCACCATCTTCCTGCGCGGTTTGGGCGGTCCTCGCCTCGGAATTGTCATGAACGACAGCCTGGAGGAAGCAGGCGCGAACCACGGTACGGACCCCGCCACCTCTTATATCCAGCCTGACGCCCACGATCAGATCACCATCGTAAAAGGGCCGAACAGTGTTCTGTACGGTTCGAGCATGGGTGGGCTTATCATGTTCAATGAGGCACCTAAAAAGTTTGACAAGCCAGGCATGCGGACTCGATTGGTGGGAGGCATCGGCAGTTATGGCCGCCGCGACCTGACGGCGGATGCCACGGTGGGTAGCCCCCTGCTTCAGTTACGGGGAATCGTTAACTTTACCCGAGGCGATAACTACAAGGATGGCTCCGGCAGGGAGTTTTTTTCTTTCTTCAAACGTCACTCTGACCGGCTGATCACCACCTTTACGCCAACCTCGAACGTCAGCGCTGAATTCAGCGCGGAACAAGGGGATGCTCAAGTTGCATTCCCGGCTTTTTCCCTGATGGGTGATGGCATTCATTTCAAGCGAGCCATCCTGGGTTCGCGTTTTGTGGTAAAGAATATCTCGGAGAAATTTACAAAATTCGAGGTGCAACTTTACGACCGGAATCTGGATCACCTTATGGACAACTTTACGCTCAGGCCCGTAACGGTGCAATTACTGAACCCTCCAGACCCAAGTAAGCCCCCCCCCGACCCCCTGCCTCTCCCCGTCACAAAAACAGATCGTAGAACATTGATGCAGATATATCGTGCGCGTTCAGCCAGGGCTCTTGCCACATTCAATCCGACGTCCACCATTGAGGCGGTCCTGGGTTATGAGCACAAGGATGAAAAATTCGCCGGCAATAATCAGACGGCCGGTACGTTGTGTATTGGTGCAGACTGCACCACTACCAATATATTTTCTCCGTTTTACAACCTCCACACAGTCAACAATTCTCTGTTCTCGGAGATAACCTACCAAATTAACCCCACCACCACCCTCAAGTCTGGTGCGCGCCGGGATTACTTTCATACGTATTCCGGTGAATTAAGGGATTTCCTCGGCTCTGTCACTTTTCCGACCTCGAACAGCCAGCGCAACGATGTCACGAACAGTGCTTTCATCCGCATAGAAAAAGAGGTTCTGCCGGCTACGATTGCTTTTGTTTCCCTGGCTAATGGAGAGCGGCCCGCGAGTAATCTGGAACGTGCCAGTTTTGATGGGTTTAACCTTAAAAAAGAAAAGAACCGGGAAATCAACATAGGGGTGACAATAAGCCGTCCCACCTGGCAAGGGTCAGTTACAGTATTTGGCAGCCGCATCAATGATTACATTCTGGTCAATCAGGGCACGCGCTCGAATAACATCGATGTTGATCGTGTCGGTACCGAATTTGATTTCACCAAGCAAATCACGCCGAACTGGAAATTATTTGCCAACATGGCTTGGATCAGGGCTCAGAATCTTACCGGCCATGGCAACGGCTCCGTTCCGCTTGCTCAAACGCCGCCGCTGGATAGCAGGTTTGGGCTGATTTTTCAGCAGGGGACATTCGCGCTTACCTTGGCTGGCCGCGCGGTAATGAAGCAGGATCGCATTGATCCCGGTTTCGGGAACTCACTCGGTATCGATAACCCCACCACCACGCCGGGATTCGAGACAGCCAATATGTCCATGAGCTGGAAACCCACAAAACAAGTCCAGATGAGTATGGGTGTCGAAAACATTTTCGATCGCACATACTTCGAACATCTTAGCCGTAGAATCGGCGACGTGCCGCCAGGATTTGTAAATATTGGTCGGGTCAATGAACCAGGTCGTGCACTGTGGTTCAGGTTGATTATCAATATGTAATAC
>CAJDUY010000012.1_pt1 | contig 17688 bp, 15 predicted proteins | sample 7390911 | NCBI WGS metagenome assembly CAJDUY01 (sample SAMEA7055686, study PRJEB34461) | soil metagenome | biome: terrestrial ecosystem; feature: Peninsula; material: soil | place: Antarctica | collected 2016 | reverse complement strand
CTCCTCCGCAGTCACGGTGATCCTAGCAGTCTGTCGGACTTAAAGGAAATCGGCTGCAAAAACGTCTGGCTGGTCTATATTTCGCCGCTTTTTCGACCAATAGAACAACTATTGGCCTTCAAAATCGTCAAAATCTATCCTCACTCAGTCCCTTTTTCGCTTCGATTCTTCAAGTCCGACAGGCTGCTAGCGGGGGGTCTCGGTCGTAAAGGTAATGTGATTGTATCCTGCCAGACGTGCTGCCTCCATAACCATGATAACGGACTGATGCGTGGCCTCGGCGTCCGCATTGATGACGATTACCGGATCAGGGCGGTCGCCCGCCGCAGCGCGCAATTCGCCGCTGAGTCCTTCAGCACCGGAGTTTTTGATGGATGCCCGGTTAACGGTATAACTCCCGGTGGCGCTCACCGAGACATCTATGACATTGAGCCGGTCTGCGGGCTTGCCGGACGTTGCCTGCGGCAGATTGATTTCGAGCTCGGAAAATTTCGAGTAAGTCGTGGTAATCATCAGGAAGATCAGTATTACCAGCAATACGTCAATCATGGGTACCAGATTGATTTCGGGATCTTCCTTTTGTCTGCCGCGCTGGAAATTCATGGAATGAGTTTGTCGTCTGGTAAAAGATGAACTGAAAACGATAAAAAACTCATGCTATGGAATCAGTCCCGCCGCTCGCCATGAACGATTTCCACCAGTTTCAGCGCTTGCAGCTCCATTTCTACCACCAGCGAGTCTACTTTGGCACGAAAATAACGATAAAAAATCATGCTGGGAATGGCCACCAAAATACCGAACGCGGCGTTATAAAGTGCCACGGAAATACCGTGAGCGAGTTGTGCCGGATTGCCGCTACCTGTAGCAGGAGTGCTTACGCCAAAAATTTCTATCATGCCGACCAAGGTTCCGAACAGACCCATCAGCGGACTCAGGGAAGCAATGGTTCCCAACGTGGTGAGATAACGGTCAAGGTCATGGGCGACAGCACGCCCCGCTTCTTCGACGGATTCTTTCATGACTTCGCGCGTACTCCGGTCATTTTTCAAACCCGCTGAAAAAATCTGGCCCAAGGGGGAATGTTTCTGGAGACGTGTAAGCATATCTTCGCTTACGCCGTTTTGCCGGTACTCATGCACAACCTTAGGCAGCAGATCTCTCGGCGTTACCATGCTCAGCCGCAAGGCCCATATGCGCTCGCCTATGATGCCCATGGCGACGATGGACGCTAAAATGATTGGCCAGATTGGCCAACCTGCAGCTTGAATCAAAGCGAGCACGCGACAATCTCCTCAGTAATCGATGATTAAACCAGAGCTGTAATGTATCTTGCCCATGTAATTTCAGCAAGGATAAGGACATTATTTTCTGTCCACAATTGCTGTGGATAAGTTTGTGGATAGTTTGCAGATAGGGGCATTAAGTCGCCCTACCATAACAATATTTTCTGATTAGATTAATTTTTGAACTTCAATATAATTGTTGTGAAACAGATAGTTATATGTATATTCAGGGTTCATGCGGGTTCGGCGGGTGCAATTATGCTATTTTTGTGACGAATGTGGATACTGTAGAATGTCAAGATGAATTTTCTTATGGAAATGGAGATCGCCCGCGCTGTCTTGAGCGTGAGCGAATTAAACCGTAGCGCCAAGGACTTGCTTGAGCAGGCCTTTCCACTGCTATGGGTCAGCGGCGAGATTTCGAACATCAAGCGCTATGGTTCCGGCCACTGGTATTTTTCTCTTAAGGACACAAATGCCCAGGTGCGCTGCGTCATGTTTCGTGAAAAAAATCAGTATCTGGGTTGGCAGCCCCAGGATGGCATGCAGGTGGAAGTGCGCGCATTGGTGACGCTATATCAGGCGCGCGGCGATTTTCAGCTGAGCGTCGAAACCATCCGCCGGGTCGGATTCGGCACATTATTCGAGGCTTTTGAGCAACTCAGGGCTAGACTCGGAAAAGAGGGGCTGTTTGACGCCGGCCGCAAAAAAACATTGCCGCTATTTCCAGAACAAATCGGTATCATCACCTCTCCGGACGGTGCCGCACTGCACGATGTACTATCCACATTACGGCGGCGCATGCCTTCCCTGCCTGTGATCGTTTACCCTGTACCGGTTCAGGGTGCCGGTGCCGCGGTAAAAATAGCGGCGGCCATTCAGAAGGCTGCGAGCCGGGCTGAGTGCAATGTACTGATCCTGTGTCGCGGCGGTGGCAGTATCGAAGATCTGTGGGCGTTTAATGAGGAAATTGTCGCCCGGGCAATTGCTGCCTGTTCCGTTCCCATCATCAGTGGCGTGGGTCACGAGACTGATTTTACCATCACTGATTTTGTCGCCGATATCCGTGCAGCTACGCCTACCGGCGCATCCCAACTCGTCTGCCAGGATCGTGAAGAATTGCTGCGTCGTGTGAAGATTTTATACTGTCGTGTACAGCGCGAACTGCAGCGCGGCATTGAAAGCTGCATGCAGAATACGGACATGCTTGCATGTCGCCTGGTACATCCTCGCGAACGGATTAATGACCAGCGTACGCATCTTCAGCGCTTGCGCGAACGGCTTGCTCACTCCTGGCGACGGAATTCTGAAAACAGATATTGGCGTGTGCGCGAGCTTAATCAGCGTGTTACTGCCGCCCGCCCCGACATTTCCCGCCTGATCGAACGGCAATACGAACTCGGTCTTCGCTTGCGCAGAGCCATTGCCGGCTGCATCGAAACGCTCGTCATAAGTTTGGAACATCAGCAGGCAAACCTTGTCCATCTTAACCCGGAGTCAGTACTGGAGCGTGGGTATAGCATTGCTTATACTGCTGATGGCACGGTGTTGAGAGATAGCAATCAGATCGACATCGGCGATACTATTCGGGTCGCGCTTGCCAAAGGAGGGATCAAAGCGTGTGTGTCGGAGAAAGGCGAATAATAAGAGTCACTGCATCGCATTACGCTTCGTTGTGCCGTTGTAAATAACACCTGCCTGATGCCTGCATTAGCGCTTATAAAAAATTCGCGATCATTATGGACATTTAGAGAGCAGTCATGCAGACTTGGGGTGTGCCAGACGCCTGTGTCAATTCTCGCTATGCCAAGTGCTGTTCTCCGGTATAAATTCCATGTGATTCCCTCTGTATCAAGTTTTGTTTAGCCTCTTCATCGGGAAATATATCTCCAATGCCAAGAACCTTTCTCATGCTCGGTGCTATCAACGCATTTCTGTGCGTTGCGCTTGGCGCTTTCGGTGCGCATGGTCTGAAGCAAAGACTCTCTATCGACATGCTTGCCGTGTACCAGACCGGAGTGCAATACCATTTCTATCACGCACTGGGTCTTGTCGCGGTCGGCCTGGTGCTGCTGCACTTTCCAAAATCCAGATTGGTGGCATGGTCGGGTTGGTCGATGCTGGCAGGAATCATTCTGTTTTCCGTCAGTCTCTATGCACTAAGTCTGACGGGAATACGGGGGCTTGGTGCGATCACGCCATTGGGCGGCGTAGCATTCCTGAGCGCATGGGCGATGCTTGCCTATGGCGTCTGGTCTGAAAAATGACCTACGCAGTATCGTAATGGTCATTGTTGTAATTCCAGTTTCATTGCATCGGTAATGCTTCATTATTTTTTCGCTCCTTGCCCGCGCGGACTGGAGCCCATGCTTGTCACCGAGTTGGAACAACTCGGCGCCGCTTCTGTGCAGGGACGCGACGGCGGAGTGCAATTTCAGGGCGATTGGCAAATCTGCTACCGGGCTAACCTGGAAAGCCGCATTGCCAGCCGTATTCTTTGGCAGGTTGCAAGCCAACCCTATAGGAGCGAGGCAGATGTATACGATGCAACTCGCACCCTCCCGTGGAATGAGTGGTTTAGCCCGGAGCTGACTATCCGGGTCAACATTGCCGCAATAAAATGCCCGCTGCGCAGTCTGGATTTTGTCACGCTCAAAATCAAGGATGCCGTCTGTGACAAATTCCGCGAGATTACCGGCAGACGTCCCAGCGTGGACACCGCGCTGCCGGATATCCGCATTCACGGCTTTCTTGATGCGCGAAACTTCTCTTTATATCTGGACACCTCGGGTGATGCACTTTTTAAACGGGGCTTAAGACAAAATGCTGGAGAAGCGCCAATACGAGAGAACCTTGCCGCTGGAATTTTATACTCTATAGGTTGGCAGCCAGGCATTCCCCTCCTCGACCCGATGTGCGGCAGCGGCACATTTCTGCTTGAAGCAGTGCAAATCTCATTGAATATCGCACCTGGATCGGGACGCAGTTTTGCCTTTGAAAAACTGAAGAGATTTGATAAAGGATTATGGAATAGGCTGAAGGAAGCAGCGATAGCGCGGCAAAAACCGAAAACACCTCAGTCAATATTCGGCAGCGACATGTATGGTGATGCCCTGGCCGATGCACGTGCAAATTTATCTGCTGCGGGGTTTGCTGAAATGGTAACGCTGAAGCAGGCAAACGTGCTGGAAATCTCTGCGCCTGCGCCTTCCGGCTTCCTTGTCACCAACCCGCCCTACGGTGTACGCATAGGTGAGCAGCAGAAGCTCACCGAGCTTTATCCGAAACTGGGAGATGTATTGAAGAAAAAATTCAGCGGCTGGAAAGCATATATTCTCACTGCTGATCCACTTCTGCCAAAATTTATACGCTTGACTGCCTCGCGCCGTACTCCCTTGTTTAACGGTGCGCTGGAATGTCGTTTGCTAGAATACAAGATAGTGGCGGGAGGAATGCGCAGAATGAGGGAAAGCGACGCTACACACCAGCCAGACTAAGATCTGGACGGGAGCCCCTGAATAAGTCCCAAGGTTGTCAGGAAGGGGCACGACGGCAGTTTTGTAAGATGGGTCCACCCACCCGTCCAACTACCAGATTTAGGATAATTAGCCGATGAAGCCGGGAATAAGAGCGATTTTTCTATTGATATTTCTAGGCTGCACCAGCCTGATCGGTTACGCCCTCTATTTGCAGCTAGTAAAAGAACTTTTGCCCTGTCCGCTTTGCGTTGTACAACGCGTGGCATATTGGCTCGTGGGCTTACTTGCCTTATTGGCATTTTTCCATTCTCCGGGGGCAGCAGGCCGCCGGGTTTACAGTGGTATGATGGCCATTTTTGCATTCACCGGGGCGGTGGTTGCACTGCGTCAAGCCTGGCTAGTGCGCTACCCTGAGGCGTTCGAATGCGGCATCAGCCCGGAAGAAAAATTTTTGAATGCCTTGCCGATCGCCCAATGGTGGCCAAGCATGTTCGAAGCAAATGGAGACTGTGCTGATGCGGCGTGGGAATTTACGTTGCTCACTCTCCCGGATTGGTCGGCAATTTTTTTCATAATCATTTGCAGCCTGGCAGTTTATGTTTTCTTTACCAGACAGCGCAATCGATAGAGATTAGAAATCGTTAGCACGGATACAAACAAGTACATATGCGGCCAACGGTAAAGGACTGCAGAAGGCACGGCTGCCGAACCTATTGAAAACTGAACTTGCAGCCCCATTTACCACCTGTCTTTTATACGATAGAACGGAATCCAACTCCATGAAACGAATTTTCTTATTCATGATCACTAATTTGGCTATTCTGCTAGTGTTGAGTATTACTCTGCGGATATTAGGCGTGGATCGCATCCTGGATGCAGAGGGTAGCGGTATAGATTTCAATTCTCTGCTTGTCATGGCGGGAGTGATTGGATTTGGCGGTTCGCTGATTTCGCTCGCCATGTCCAAGTGGAGCGCGAAACGGATGACCGGTGCAGTAGTGATCGAGCAGCCTTCGGATCCGACCGAGCGCTGGTTAATCGATACTGTCCGCCGCCAGGCCGAGGTGGTGGGGATTGGCATGCCGGAAGTGGCAATTTATGACGCACCCGACGTGAATGCTTTTGCCACCGGTATGAACCGTAATAGTGCGTTGGTGGCGGTAAGCACAGGCCTGCTCCAAAACATGCGCAAGGACGAGATCGAAGGGGTGCTGGCGCATGAAATGAGCCATGTAGCTAACGGCGACATGGTGACGCTTGCACTGATTCAGGGAGTGGTCAATACATTCGTTATCTTCCTGTCCAGAGTAATCGGACATTTCGTGGATCGCGTTGTGTTCAAAACCGAACGTGATCACGGCCCGGCTTTTATGATTACAACTATCGTAGCGCAATTGGTGCTGGGCATACTTGCAAGCATGATAGTCATGTGGTTCAGCCGTCAGCGCGAGTTTCGCGCCGACGCAGGCGGAGCACAGCTCGCTGGACGCGACAAGATGATCGCCGCACTGGAGCGCCTGAAACAACGGCATGAGCCGTCGCAATTGCCGGATCAGATGGCGGCGTTTGGCATTTCTGGCGGGGGAGGCGGCAGCGGTCTCAAGGATTTGTTTATGTCGCATCCACCGCTTGAAGTGCGTATCGCGGCACTACGTGCAATGCGCTAATCCATTTTCTGGAGTATGAATAAAAAACGGCGGAAGCGTTATGCGCTTCCGCCGTTTTATTTTATCTAACAGGCAACAACTAATTCAGGACTGAGTTGATTCAGATCAGATGTTCTCCATAATTGCCTTAATCCTCTTCGTCATCTTTGGCAGGTGGAGGATTGCCGTCATACACCAGGCTGCGTCGTCGTTGAAGATAGGCTTCGCGCATGAACTCATATTTATCCAGCGCAGCTTCATCCAGCGTTTTCTCGGATTTCAGCAATCCAGCGCGTGTATCCGCAGCCCGAGTACTACCAACTATCGGGCCGATGAAAGGGGCAACGAAGAAGCTGCCTACAAAGACTGGATCGGAAGCAATGTCCAATACCCGGCCACCCGCATCGCGGGTGGAACTGGGTCCGAGAAAAGGCAATACTAGATAAGGACCGCTTGCAACACCGTGATATCCCAAGGTCTGCCCGAAATCCTCATCATGTTTTTCCAGGCCAATGTCGCTGGCTACATCCACGATGCCCGCCAGGCCGAAAGTAGTGTTGACCAATAACCGCAAGCTGCTCGTTAGCGCATTGCCGAATTTTAGCTGCAGAAGGTTATTGAGCGTAACGGGAATATCATTGAAATTGGAAAATACGTTGCCTACCGCCCTTTCGATGGGGTCGGGCACCACCCACTTGTAGCCCTTTGCCACCGGTTTGAATACATAATTGTCAGCCGACTCGTTAAAGCTGAATACCGCGCGGTTCATTGGTTCCCACGGGTCTTTCTTGCTACTATAAGTTGGATAAGTAGTCGGGGCGCCGCTCTTGAATACAGGACCACTGGGCGATTCTGACGGGTCTTTTCGACTATTGTTCGTCGCGCTGTTGCTGCTGGTCGTGGCGCTATTATTATCCGAAGCGCTATCCATCATGGCGCTCTTATTATCCGAAGCGCTATCCATCATGGCGCTCTTGGTTGTCGCGTCCTTATTATCCGAAATGCTATCAGCCGGCGCATTGACGGTTGCTGCGCTCTCAGCCTTGGCCGCTGCGCTATCAGCTGGCGCGCTATTAGCCTTAGTTTTACTGGTCGTAGCACAACCGGTAAGAAAAAATCCCAGCAGTAACATTAACAGGGTGGTAGATCTGAAGAATGGAGAGCGATTCATATTCGAAATATTTAAATTTATCTTTGCTGTTGGGTAGGTAAAACAGCCGCCATTATATGGCGAATCCTGGTTTAAAATGCAATTTTTTCTCACGGGAGGCGCAGTTTCCGCGCAGTTTCCGTTTAATTTAGGCGTTAAGACCGTTTAAACGTTCAATTTCGCTCGCAATTTAATCTGCAAAAAATGGCAATTTTCCTGATTCGGAGTCTATTCGGTAGACTCATGATATTCTGTAATAATATGATTATTAAAAATTAAAGTTTCTGGAGCGTATAGTGTCACGTCTGACAGCGAAACAATTCCAGCTACTGATTTTCCCTTACCCTCAAGCCGGTGCGCTATATCGCTGGGCATACCAAGGTTTTCGGCCGGGCGATATTGTCAGATATTAATGGGAATAAGGAGAGTCGCTTCAATTTATGATTTTGGTTCCGACCCGGTTCGACTTATGTCGTGTCGCGCCTTGAGAAATTCTTCAGACGGAAACCGAGCAGCCATAACGTGGCGAAGTAACTGGTTGCGCCAGATATAACCACCCATGTCAGCCGGGTAGTGCGTTCGAAAGTAGAGATTGTCAGCCACGACGCATCGCTACCCGAGGCGAACCATAGCGTGCTGCCCATCGTTGTAAGCGCCACAAGTATCTTGGCCGTGAAGATCCCCCAACCCGGCTGAGGTTGGTAGATATGATGGCTGCGCAATTTGTAGTAAAGCAGTCCGGCGTTAAGGCATGCGCCCAAACCGATGGCGAGCGCCAGTCCGGCATGACGCAGCGGTATGATGAACGCGAGATTCATCAACTGGGTAGCGACGAGAGTGATGACGGCAATTTTCACCGGTGTTTTGATATTCTGCCGCGCATAGAATCCCGGGGCCAGCACTTTGATCAGAATCATTCCCAACAACCCCACGCTGTAAGCCACTAAAGCGTTGCGCGTCATCCACACATCGTTGGCGGAAAACTCTCCGTGATAAAACAATGTGGCGATGAGCGGAGTGGCAAGCAGCGCCAAAGCCACCGCGGCAGGCAGCGTTAGCAGTATGGTCAGACGCAAGCCCCAATCCAGCAAGCGTGAATATTCTTCAGTACTATTGCCGGCATAATGCCGGGACAATGAGGGCAGCAATATCGTTCCCAGCGCCACGCCCAGGAGACCGGCGGGAAATTCCATCAACCGGTCCGCATAGTAGAGCCACGACACGCTGCCGGTGATGAGGAAAGAGGCGAATATAGTATTGATGAGCAGGCTTATCTGGCTGATGGAGACGCCAAATACTGCCGGCCCCATTTGTTTAAGTACGCGCCATGCGCCGGTATCAGGGGATTTCAGCCGTAGACGCGGCATCAGCTTGAGGCGCATGAGAAACGGCACCTGAAAGGCGAGTTGCAATATGCCGCCGATAAATACCGCCCACGCAAGTGCGAGCACCGGCGGCGTCAAAAGTGGCGCAAGCCATAAGGCGCAGCCGATGAATGACAGGTTGAGCAGCGCCGGAGTCAGTGCCGGCACCGAAAATTTACCGTGAGTGTTGAGTATGCTTCCCGCCAGGGCGACCAGTGAGATGAACAGGATATAGGGAAACGTGATCCGCAGCAGCTCGACTGTCAATTCGAATTTCTGCGGGCTGGCGGCAAACCCTGGCGCACTCACGTAAATTATAAAGGGTGCAGCGATTACCCCTATCAGGGTAACCAGGAACAGCGCAATCGACAGCAGTGTCGTGACGTGATTGATCAGTTCCTGTGTCTCCTCCGCTGTACGGCGGTTTTTATATTCAGCAAGTATGGGCACGAATGCCTGCGAAAATGCACCCTCGGCAAACAGGCGCCGCAGCAGGTTGGGAATGCGAAAGGCGACGAAAAACGCATCGGTTGCAATACCGGCACCAAAAATGCGGGCAATCATTACATCGCGTATGAATCCCAAAACGCGGGATATCAAAGTCATCCCGCTGATAGTGGCGAGGGTTCTGAGCAGATTCATGGGTCAGTATGGTAACCTGAATAGTCCCGTTGGTTCACGCAGCAGAAGAAAATCTCACCAGCCATGCTTTAATTTTCCTGCTGGATATTGCCGTAACCGGGATTCTTTCTCCAAATTTTTTCTTGCAATACGGCGAAAATATCCGTAATATTAAAAAATTTTAGCAACAGTCAATTGAGGAATTTTTATGGCTAATAGCGCACAAGCGAGAAAACGTGCAAGGCAAACTGTCAAGCAACGTGACCACAACACCAGTCTGCGCTCCCAATTGCGCACCGCGGTCAAGCATGTGAGGAAGGCTGTAGGAACGGCCGACAAAACCATTGCGCAGGCTGCGTTTAAGGCGTCCATTGGTACCATAGATTCGATCGCTGATAAGGGAATCATCCACAAGAATAAGGCTGCGCGCCACAAGAGCCGCCTGTCTGCTGCCATCAAGATGATGGCCTGACCGGTCAATTGCCTAAAAAGAAGTCCGTGTCACGGACTTATCATTTTCCCCCTGGTTTTTCCAGCTTAATCTTCGCGGGTTTAATTCCCTTCCTTTTGGGGCGGGGCTGGCTGCAAGCCCGCGGACTGTAAGAGCGCAGTTAATGCTTGCGGCGGGATGTCTATATGCTGTCGCATCGCTATTTCAGGTCGTCCCGGTATTACGGTTCTTAAGGGCATCCGTCAGCGCCATCACCAGGTCCATTGGTATCGGAAAAATGATAGTATTGGATTTGTCAGTGGCAATGTTTGTGAGGGTCTGGAGATAGCGTAGTTGCATTGCGCCTGTTTGCTGGGAAAGAATTTGTGCGGCTTGCATCAGTTTGTCCGATGCCTGCAACTCACCTTCGGCATGAATCACCTTTGCGCGCCGCTCGCGCTCTGCTTCAGCCTGGCGCGCAATGGCCCGTATCATGGATTCGTCAATATCCACGTGCTTGATTTCGACATTGGAAACCTTGATGCCCCAGGCATCGGTCTGGATGTCCAATGCCTTCTGGATATCCATATTGAGTTTTTCGCGTTCCGCCAGCATTTCATCAAGCTCATGCTTGCCCAGCACCGAGCGTAAGGTAGTCTGTGCGAACTGGCTGGTGGCGGCGAGAAAGTTCTCCACCTGAATGATGGCTCTTTGCGGATCCACCACGCGAAAATACACGACTGCGCTGACTTTTACCGAGACATTGTCGCGTGAGATCACGTCCTGGCTGGGCACATCCATCACGACAGTGCGCAGGTCAACTCGTACCATTTTCTGGATGCCGGGAATTATCAGGATCAGGCCGGGGCCTTTTACCTTGTGGAAGCGGCCGAGCATGAATACTACCCCCCGTTCGTATTCCCGCAAGATACGAAATGCAGAGAATAGCACCACCATGAAAATGATGACGAGGGTACCAAAACCGAAGTTGGCGAACATGAATGTCTCCTTTGACTATTCCTCTGTAGAAGTTACCTGTAAAACCAGACCATCGATTCCTGTCACACGCACCTTTTGTCCCCGGATCAGAGGCTGCGCGCACCGCACACTCCACAATTCGCCATGGATCCGTGCCATGCCTTCGCCCGGAGTGTCTTCAAGTACTTCTCCCATGGCGCCAACCATCTCTTCGCGGCCGCTGACAATCGGGTTGTGCCGCGACTTCAGCGCCATGCCGATAACAAAAATAAGGAATAATGCGCTCGCCGCGGTTATTCCGGCAATCATGGGCCAGGGAATGCCGTAGCCGGGCATATCGGTGTCAATCAGCATCAATGAGCCGACGAAGAAGGCAATAATTCCGCCGATGCCAAGCGAACCGAAACTTGGTAAAAAGACTTCCGCCGTCATGAACGCGATGCCCAGCAGGATCAGGGCAAGACCGGCATAACTCACAGGCAGCAATTGGAATGCAAACATGGCGAGCAGCAGGCAGATGGCGCCTGCCACACCAGGTAATACAAAGCCGGGATTGGAAAATTCGAAGAACAGTCCGTAAATGCCGATAAGCATCAGTATATATGCCACGCTGGGGTCGGTGATGATCGCCAGCAGTTGTGTGCGCCAATCAGGTTCGACGACCTGTATCGTGGCTGACGCGGTATTCAGGGTAAGGTCCTGGCCATGTATGGCTACATGCCTCCCATTCACCTGTTTCAATAAATCCGGCACGTCAGCAGCGACATAATCGATGACTTTCAGATTCAGCGCTTCGGTCGCCGATAGGCTTACCGCTTCGCGCACAGCCCGCTCCGCCCATTCCGCATTCCGATGGCGCATCTGCGCAAGTCCACGGATATATGCCGCAGCGTCATGGATCATTTTGCGCGACATCGCATCCTTTATTGGTACGCTGTCGTCCTTTGCCGCATCCTGATCGCGGCTCTCGCCTGACTGCGCGGCAGGTGAATCCGGCGATGACTTTGGCTTGGTTTCAGGCTCCGTTCTGCGCTCGGGTGGTTCTGGCAAGCCGCCGATCTGTACCGGCGTGGCTGCGCCCAGATTGGTGCCTGGCGCCATCGCGGCGATGTGGCTGGCATAAAGAATATAGGTTCCGGCACTGGCTGCCCGTGCTCCGCCCGGTGCCACAAAAACCGCCACCGGCACCGGTGCAGCCAGAATGTCGCGTACAATCTGGCGCATCGAGTTATCAAGACCGCCTGGCGTATCCAACTGCAATACTACGAGCGGCGCTCCTTCGGTCGCGGCACGTTGTAAGCCGCGTTCGATAAAGTCAGCGCTGGCCGGTGCGATCGCTCCATGTAATTTCAGCACCACCACCGGGGCAGCCAGAACGAAAGCCGGCAACAGAAGCAGTATTGCCGCTAAACCATTATGCAGAACCGGAATGAATAGTTTCATGTAATCACTATAGTCCGTTTCAGTCTCGACTGCATCCGATCACGGTCAGGCGGCTATTGAGGGTTGGTCTTGAAAATTCTCCTGAGACTTGCAATGAATGCTGTTTTAGCGCATAAAGCGCTTTTCATATTGGAAGCAGTGTTTTCATGAAGAGACCCATAAGCCGAATTCTCGTTATCAACGATGAGAAACTGATATTAAAGGAACTTATCAAGGGACTGAATGCAGCCGCCAAGTCCTTGGAAAATCCGTTAGGTATCAGTTTTATCGGCGTTACCACCGCGCGCGAAGCGCTCCAGGCAATTGAGCAAGATGGCGACATTCAGTCGGTCGTGGTGGACGATACGCTCTACACCCTGAAAAACGGTGAAAAGGGCTCTCGCAACTTACAAATGACGGCGTTAAAGCTGGTACAGGAAATTACCCGTTTTCGTCCTGAGCTGGACATCTATATCCTGATTGCGCAGGAAAAAGAGGATGAAGTGGTAGATGCACTTTTTTCGGAAACGGTGGATGGCTATTTCTATCGCGAAGAGCGCGACTATCGAGGCATGTACCGTATTCTCAACGCTCAGCTTCAGGAAAAAGCGCGCACACCATTTTATGACCAGCTCAAGAATTATGTACTCATGGCGAAGGATGCCTGGCATACGCCGGGGCATTCCTCCGGAGATTCGCTCCGCGACAGTCCTTGGGCCAGCGATTTTTATGAGTTCATTGGCGAGCATATTTTTCGCGCCGACCTGTCAGTGTCGGTACCGATGCTCGATTCGCTGATGGAACCCTCCGGCGTGATCGCGGAAGCGCAGAAGGTTGCAGCCAAGGCATTCGGCGCGCGGCGCACTTTTTTTGCCACCAACGGTACCTCTACCGCTAACAAGGTGATATTCCAGACGCTGCTCGCTCCCGGTGAGAAGCTGTTGCTGGACAGGAACTGTCATAAATCCGTGCATCACGGTGTTGTATTGTCCGGCGCCCATCCGATTTATCTCGACTCGTCGGTCAACAAGAAATTCAGTGTTTACGGACCCGTGCCGAAGCAGACTCTATTCAACGCCATCGAAGAACACCCGGATGCGCAGGCACTCATACTCACCAGTTGTACTTACGATGGTCTGCGCTACGATTTGCCCCCCATCATCGAGGCAGCGCATGCCAAAGGCATCAAGGTCATCATTGACGAGGCCTGGTACGGCTTTGCCCGCTTTCATCCGGCTTTCCGCCCCACCGCGATGGAAGCAGGCGCAGATTACGCCACCCAGAGCACGCATAAAGTGCTATCGGCTTTTTCTCAATCCAGCATGATTCACGTTAATGACCCCGGCTTCAATGAACATCTGTTTCGTGAAAACTTCAATATGCATACCTCCACCAGTCCGCAATACAGCATGATTGCAAGCCTCGACGTGGCGCGCAAGCAGGCAATGATGGAAGGATACAAGCTGCTTTCGCGGACGCTGGAGCTAGCGAAGGAGGTGCGTACGCAAATCAATTCCACCGGGGTATTCCGGGTGCTGGAACTCCCTGATCTGCTGCCTGACGAAGTAAAATATGACAATATTCAGCTCGATTCCACTAAGGTGACCGTGGATATTTCCCGCTGCGGCTTTACCGTGGAGGATTTAATTCGGGAGCTGTTCGAACGATATAACATTCAGGTGGAGAAATCCACATTCAATACCCTAACCTTATTGCTTACCATTGGCACTACCCGCAGCAAGGTTTCGCGTCTATATGATGCGCTGATGCGCATTGCGCGTGAGGGCCGTGCTCCCCGCCGGCTATACCAGATTCCCGAGATTCCGGGTTTTACCGATCTGAAATATCTGCCGCGCGATGCATTCTACTGCGGCGGTGAGCTTGTGCCGCTGCTGGACGAGCAGGAGAGAGTAAACACCGGTCTGGATGGGAAGGTATGCGCGGATCAGATCACGCCATATCCGCCTGGCATTCCAGTGCTGGTGCCAGGGCAAACTATTACGCACGAGGTCATGCGATATCTGGTGAGCATGTTGCGTTCGCAGAAACGTGTCGAACTGCATGGGATCGTTTATGACGGCTATCTGCCATGTTTGAGGCTGTTGACCGCTGCTGAGGAAAAAGGCTTGAAAAAGCTGGTTAAATAGGTAAAGATACGGGTAGCGCAACAAACAATTCACGGCGGCTCATGCCGCCGTGCTGCATTCGGGCTCTGAAAAATGGGGTTATTTATGGATACTTCTATATTACGAACGTCTCCTCTATAAACTCCAAGTTTCAAGTCAACTCATTTACCACCCCGAGACCACCGAGGGGGTACGCAAGAAATTTCCGCGCGCCGCATATTTTGATATGTAAGTAATAGGTTTTTTGAGCTGCACAGTACACGACCAGGCGATTTTAAGATTTAAACACAGATGATCCATTAGGATGCGAGATGATTGCCAGTACTCGGGTAGGTTCGGAGAGCCGCTTAATGGGTCTGGGTTTTCTGGGTTAAACAGGCATCCGCGAAGCGGATGCTCATAAATTTGAATTTATAGAGATGCTCTTATGCCAAATCTAATGAATACTTACATGCAACTCCCCGTTACTTTTGCCAAGGGGGAGGGCGTGTGGCTGTGGGACGAAGCAGGCAAGCGCTATCTCGACGCACTGGCAGGCGTTGCCGTATGCGGTCTGGGGCATTGTCATCCAAAGCTTGTAAAGGCAATTTGCAAGCAGGCCGGAACGCTTATCCATACCTCCAATCTTTATCATATAGCCAAACAGGAACAGCTGGCCAGCAGGCTGGCTGTGCTGTCGGGTATGGACAACGCATTTTTCTGCAATTCAGGTGCAGAAGCAAATGAAGCCGCGATCAAGCTGGCAAGACTTTATGGCCACGGCCGGCATATAGATCTGCCTACCATCATCGTGATGGAAAAGTCCTTTCATGGACGTACCATGGCGACTTTGACTGCGAGCGGTAATCGCAAGGTCCAGGCTGGTTTCGAACCGCTGCTCACTGGCTTTGCACGGGTTCCGTACAATGATCTGGAAGCCGTGGCGCAAGTAGGCGTGCATAACAAGAATGTTGTCGCCATACTGGTTGAACCGTATCAGGGGGAAGGGGGTGTCAATGTGCCCCAAGCGAGCTATCTTCAAGGTTTGCGGCATCTATGCGATCAGAATGGCTGGTTGCTGATGCTGGACGAGGTGCAGTGCGGGATCGGCCGCAGCGGAAAATGGTTCGCCTTTCAACATAGCGGCATTGTTCCGGATGTGATAACGCTGGCCAAGGGTTTGGGTTCGGGTGTGGCCATTGGCGCCTGTCTTGCGAAAGGCACGGCAGCGGAAGTATTCAAACCTGGCAATCATGCGTCCACTTTCGGCGGCAATCCGCTCGCTTGCACTGCCGCACTCACCACGCTAGAGGTAATCGAAGAAGATGATTTGATTAGAAATGCGATGGAACTGGGCGACTTCATGCGCAGCATGTTTAAAGCACAACTGGCTGACTTGCCTGACGTCAGGCAGATTCGTGGCCAGGGATTGATGATAGGTATCGAACTTTCCAAACCTTGCGGTGATCTTGTGAAAGAAGCCCTAAAGCAGGGACTCCTGATCAATGTGACCTCGGACAAGGTAGTGCGTCTCCTTCCGCCATTGGTGATGCAACGGAGCGAGGCGGAACAGGTAGTAGATATCTTGTCTGCAATAGTAAGAAAGTTCTTAACGGCTTGATTTACGATTGCAAGTCGTGAGAAGTGAAGCGGAAGCTCTTGATTCACGTTTTTCAAGTTTCGAGATTCACAATCCATGATTCACGATAATATGCAGATCAACCATTTTTTACAGTTCAACGATTTTTCCCGGGAGGAGTTCGAATATTTGTTCGAGCGCACACGCTGGATCAAGCATGAATTCAAGCAATACCGGCGTTATTGGCCATTGGAAGACCGTACGATGGCAATGATTTTCGACAAGCACTCGACGCGCACACGGTTGTCGTTCGAAGCGGGCATGCATCAGTTAGGCGGCGCAGCGATCTATCTCTCCACCCGGGATACGCAATTGGGACGAGGCGAGCCTGTAGAAGATGCAGCACGTGTGATTTCGCGTATGGTGGATATCGTCATGATCCGTACTTACGAGCACGACATCATCACGCGCTTCGCTGCGCATTCGCGGGTGCCGGTGATTAACGGGCTGACTGACGAATATCACCCCTGTCAGATCATGGGTGATATCTTTACCTTCATCGAGCAAAACGGAAGTATTACGGGCAAGACGGTGGCATGGATAGGGGATTCCAACAACGTTTGCAATACCTGGCTCCAGGCGGCGGAGGTATTCGATTTTAATGTGCATGTCTCGACTCCGCCCGGTTACGAAGTCGAGCCGGATCGGGCCGGGCTCTATGGCACCGATCACTATGAGGAATTCGCCGATCCGCATGATGCAGTGAAAGATGCCGATCTCGTTACTACTGACGTTTGGACCAGCATGGGTTTTGAGGCAGAAACCGAGGAGCGGAAAAAAGACTTCGCCAATTTTCGCGTGGATGCTGAAATGATGTCCTGCGCTAAGAGAAATACGCTTTTTATGCACTGTCTGCCTGCCCATCGTGGTGAAGAAGTGGCGGCGGAGGTGATTGATGGTCCACAGTCTGTCGTATGGGAAGAAGCCGAGAACCGGCTGCATACGCAGAAGGCACTGATGGAGTATTTATTGCTGGGCAGAATAAGCGACGCTCCTGCCAGTTCCAAGTTCTAGCAGCCGCCGGACTTAAAGGAAATCGGATGCAAAAGCGTCTGACCGGTTCATATTTCGCCGCTTTTTCAGTCAATAGAATAACTATTGGCCTTCAAAATCGTCAAAATCTGCCCTCGCCCAGTCACTTTTTCGCTGCGATTCTTTAAATCCGACAGGCTGCCAAGATTAAACGTGTAGGAAAAATCTTCTTATCCTACCACTCTCCCGCTATCATTTTTTATCAAAATCCGCGAACAAATTTATATTGCCCGTTCATATATATCCTGTAACGAAAGGCGAGTATAAAGGTCGCGTTTGAGTACCGTTGAGCAATCGCCGGGTGATGTTTTACGGAGCGTAAATCCGCATTACCATCCCGGTCAATTTGTTCGAAGAAGCCTTTTCGCGTATCATTGGCAGCCATGACAAAGTATGTATTCGTGACGGGTGGCGTGGTGTCTTCCCTGGGGAAAGGTATCGCGGGCGCCTCCCTCGGGGCCATCCTCGAAACCCGCGGCATCAAGGTTACCCTACTTAAGCTGGATCCCTATATTAACGTGGATCCCGGCACCATGAGC
>CAJDUY010000022.1_pt1 | contig 18083 bp, 13 predicted proteins | sample 7390911 | NCBI WGS metagenome assembly CAJDUY01 (sample SAMEA7055686, study PRJEB34461) | soil metagenome | biome: terrestrial ecosystem; feature: Peninsula; material: soil | place: Antarctica | collected 2016 | reverse complement strand
TTTCCAGGGTTACCGCCCACAGTTCTACTTTCGCACCACCGATGTCACGGGTGCGATTGAATTGCCAGCGGGTACGGAAATGGTGATGCCGGGGGACAATGTCTCGGTGACCGTGAACCTGATTGCCCCGATTGCCATGGAAGAAGGTCTGCGTTTTGCCATCCGCGAGGGCGGCAGAACCGTGGGTGCGGGCGTGGTCGCAAAAGTTATTGAGTAATAACAGGGACTAGAGATTTGTTCCAGGAGTTGAAGATTTTTCGTTCCGATTACTTAGTGAATTTCCTGATTTCTATCTTTGCTCTCGAAGGATATAGGCCAGTAGCTCAATTGGCAGAGCGTCGGTCTCCAAAACCGAAGGTTGGGGGTTCGATGCCCTCCTGGCCTGCCAAGACAAAGATTGTCATTAAAAACCACCAGTCATCACGTATTTCCGATGGATGCAAAGTTCATAATGTCATAATCGCATTGAGCGTGGTAGTTCTGTGGACTGAGGTTGCAAGTGCATAATCGGTTCCCGCAAGGCTTCATTTACTTTCATTTACTGACAAGCATTAAAGGCAGAGTGGGATAGAGTGGATAAGATCAAGTTGGGATTCGCGCTTCTGCTGTTGATCGCGGGTATTGCTGGGTTCTATTACCTGCGCGATAGCGCCATGGTGATTCGTGTTGTTGCAGTACTATCAGGGATCGTACTGGCAGCGGTCACTGTCTGGTTTACCACTCAAGGTAAACAATTTTACGCATTCAGTAGAGAGTCATCGGAAGAAACCAAGAAAGTAGTGTGGCCGAGCCGTAAGGAAACGGTACAGACTACTGGTATTGTGTTTGCTTTTGTTCTGGTGATGGCCATATTTTTATGGATGGTGGATGCGGGGTTATTGCTGGCAGTGAGGCATCTGATGGGACAGGAGGGGTGATGGATAAGAAATGGTTTGTGGTTCACGCCTACTCTGGATTTGAGAAAAGTGTGCAACGCGCGTTGAAGGAACGGATTAATCGCGCTGGAATGCAGGACAAGTTTGGGCAAATACTGGTTCCTGTAGAAGAAGTGGTTGAGATGAAAGGCGGTCAGAAAAATCTGAGTGAACGAAAATTTTTCCCTGGCTATGTGCTGGTCGAGATGGAGATGACTGACGAGACATGGCATCTGGTCAAAAATACTGCCAAGGTCACTGGCTTTATTGGCGGTTCAGCCATGAAACCAACGCCGATCACCGAGAAGGAAGTGCAGAATATCCTCCATCAGATCCAGGAAGGAGTGGAAAAGCCCAAGCCCAAGGTTCTTTTTGAAGCGGGCGAGGCGGTGCGGGTTAAGGAAGGTCCGTTCACGGATTTCCATGGTAATGTGGAAGACGTTAATTATGATAAAAGCAAGATTAGGGTGTCAGTTTCCATTTTCGGCCGCCCCACCCCGGTAGAGCTGGATTTCAGCCAAGTCGAAAAAGCTTGAAAAACGAAACGGTGGCGAACTTCCGTAAGGGCCAGAGCATCGCCGCGTTGTTTATTAACCGGGGAGAACGCCACCGCGTTCGCTCGTACCCAACAGGAGATTTATTGTGGCGAAGAAAATAGTCGGCTATGTCAAGCTGCAAGTGCCGGCGGGCAAGGCAAACCCCAGTCCGCCCATTGGGCCCGCGCTCGGTCAACGGGGGCTCAATATCATGGAGTTTTGCAAGGCATTCAATGCCGCTACCCAGAAGATGGAGGTTGGGCTACCGGTACCAGTCGTAATTACAGCTTATGCAGACAAGAGCTTCACTTTCACCATGAAGACTACGCCTGCAACAGTGTTGATCAAAAAGGCGGTAGGAATAGGAAAGGGGAGTGCGAAGCCTCTCACAGATAAAGTAGGCAGGCTGACCCGGAAACAAGCGGAAGAAATTGCACAGATAAAGATGCCCGATTTGACTGCGGCAGATATGGATGCAGCAGTTCGCACTATCGCCGGTAGCGCTCGCAGTATGGGCGTGGATGTGGAGGGTATATAACATGGCGCAAATATCCAAACGTTTCAAGACAATCGCCGCCAAAGCGGATCGTGGCAAGCCCTATCCGCTGCCGGATGCGTTCAAGATCATTAAGGAAACGGCCACCGCAAAATTTGATGAATCAATTGACGTGGCTGTCAATCTAGGCATAGATGCAAAAAAATCTGACCAGACGGTACGTGGTTCGGTAGTGCTGCCAGCGGGTACCGGCAAGACCGTGCGCATCGCGGTGTTTGCTCAGGGTGATAAGGCTAAGGAAGCTCTCGCAGCGGGTGCCGACATCGTCGGGTTTGAAGACCTGGCGGAACAAATCAAAGCAGGCAATATCAATTTTGATGTGGCTATCGCCAGCCCTGATGCCATGCGCATCGTTGGGCAATTAGGCCAAATACTTGGCCCGCGCGGCTTGATGCCTAACCCCAAAGTCGGTACGGTGACGCCGGATGTCGCAAGCGCGGTAAAAAACGCCAAGGCAGGCCAAGTGCAATATCGTGCCGACAAAGCCGGCATTGTCCAGTGCACCATTGGCCGTGCTTCGTTTAGCGTGGATGCGTTAAAGCAAAATTTACTCGCGCTGGTGGATGCGCTTAACAAGTCCAAACCTCCCACATCCAAAGGCATTTATCTGAGAAAGATCTCGATTTCCAGCACTATGGGGATAGGGGTTAGGGTAGATCAGACTAGTATGTGGTAAGAATTTCTAATGAATTTGTAAGGCTTTGGGCTGCTGGAGGGCAGATTTTGCCAATCCGGTGGGCTATCAAAGACCGTCGGGGTTATTGAGCGAATGGGATTTTCGTAAATAATTGGCTGCAAGCTACCATATTTATCGATTCGATCCATCGCTTGGGAACTTAATTGCGAAAATGGAGGTTTGAAAATAGTTTGGGGTGGTGTATCTCACCGTCTGATTCTGACTTTCCACCATTTAGCACCCAACGTAGATGGCGTACCCAAAAAACAGGAACAGTTGTCTCCTGATTAAAGGTCGCCGGTTCGGCGGTATTGAGATCAGGTTGCGAGTTTTATCAGATTGCTCAATACCTAAAAACTCAACACCGCATTTAACTGAGGAGAAAGTACCTTGAGTCTGAATCTAGAAGAGAAAAAAGCAGTAGTCGCTGAAGTCGGCGGCCAGGTGGCGAAGGCTCAGGCTATTATCATTGCGGAGTATCGCGGGCTTGGAGTTGGTCATATGACCCAGTTGCGTGCGAAGGCACGTCAATCGGGGATATATTTTCGGGTACTCAAGAACTCGCTAGCACGGCGTGCGGTTGCAGATACGCCATTTACCGGACTTTCCGAGTACATGGTTGGGCCGCTCGCTTATGGTATTGGAAGTGATCCGGTAGCAGCGGCGAAGGTGTTGTATGAATTTGCCAAAGGCAATGACAAATTCGTGATCAAAGCTGGGGCGATGGCTAATTTTGTAATGTCCGATAAGGAGATTGCAAGTCTTGCCACCCTCCCGAGCCGTGACGAGTTGCTTTCGAAGCTGCTAGGCACGATGCAGGCGCCCATTGCCAATTTTGTCCGAGCACTCAACGAGGTCCCAACCAGTTTTGTGCGCGGACTGGCAGCCGTACGCGATCAGAAACAAGCCGCTTAGGCCAGTTCAAGCCCCTTGAAACCATAATACAACCAGAAGCTTAAATTTATCAGGAGAAAAACATGGCTATAGCCAAAGCAGAAATTTTAGAGTCGATTGCCAGCATGACCGTGCTGGAGCTTTCCCAGCTGATTAAGGAAATGGAAGAGAAATTTGGCGTTTCCGCCGCCGCCGTGGCTGTCGCGAGCGCTGCTCCTGCAGCGGGTGCGGCGACTGCCGCTGTAGAAGAGCAAACAGAATTTTCCGTAATCCTGACCACCTTCGGCGAAAGCAAGGTTAACGTGATCAAGGTTGTGCGCGCGGTTACTGGTCTGGGACTGAAAGAAGCAAAAGATTTGGTGGATGGAGCACCCAAAGCGGTCAAGGAAGGCGTTTCCAAGGCTGATGCTGAAGCTATCCAGAAGCAGCTTTCCGAGGCTGGTGCGACCGCAGAGATTAAATAACAGTAATGCGATGAGGGCCAGCTGACGGCGTGAAAGACGCCGTCAGACTCTGGTCATTCTAGCGGTTCGATTTCCGCTTTTTTACCGCAGAACACTCAGCACGGTAGCTTAAAAACAGGTACTCTGCTCCCATTTTCTGTCCACCCGTCATCTGACCTCCCGGAGAGATTCCATGAGCTATTCGTTTACCGAGAAAAAACGTATCCGTAAAAGTTTTGCCAAGCGCGCCAGCGTTTTGCCGATTCCTTTTCTTCTCGCTACTCAGATCGAATCATATGCGGCTTTCCTGCAAGCTCAGGTTGAGCCCGATCATCGTGCCAATCAAGGATTGCAGGCAGCGTTTATCTCAATTTTTCCGATTGAGAGCCATTCCAAGAATGCTCATCTTGATTTCGTCAATTATGTGCTGGGCGCCCCTCCGTTCGATGTCAAGGAATGCCAGCAGCGTGGCCTTACTTACGCTTCTCCTCTGCGCGCCAGGGTTCGGTTGACGATCATGGATAAAGAAGCTTCCAAGCCGACAGTGAGGGAGGTGAAGGAACAGGAAGTGTACATGGGGGAGATTCCGCTCATGACCAACACGGGCTCGTTTGTCATTAACGGCACCGAGCGTGTGATTGTGTCTCAACTGCATCGCTCGCCAGGGGTATTTTTTGAGCATGATCGTGGCAAAACGCATTCATCCGGCAAATTGCTTTTTTCTGCGCGCATTATCCCTTATCGTGGTTCCTGGCTCGATTTCGAGTTCGACCCCAAGGATTACCTCTACTTTCGTGTTGATCGCCGCCGTAAGATGCCGATTACTGCATTGCTGAAAGCGATAGGTTATACACCAGAGCAGATTCTTGCGAATTTTTTCTCCTTTGATGCTTTCCACCTGTCCAAAAAAGGCATTCTGTTCGAGTTGATACCGGAACGTTTGCGCGGCGATATAGCACGCTTTGATATTGCCACCAAGAGCGGTAAAGTTATCGTGCAGAAAGATAAACGTATAACTGTCAAACACGTAAGGGAAATGCAGCAAGCGGGCATTGATAAGCTTACAGTGCCTGAAGATTTCCTGTTGGGGCGTGTATTGGCTCATAACGTGGTAGATAAGGAGACAGGTGAAGTCGTGTCGCTTGCCAACGACGAAATCACAGAAGTCGTGCTCGCCAAGCTGCACGAAGCCAATATAGAAGAGATTCACACTATTTATACAAACGATCTCGATCAGGGCGCATACATATCACAAACCTTGAGAATAGACGAGACCGCTGATCAGATGGCCGCTCAAGTAGCAATCTACCGAATGATGCGTCCCGGTGAACCGCCTACCGAAGAAGCAGTCAAAGCGCTATTCAATGGTTTGTTCTACGCGCCTGAACGCTATGATCTTTCGGTTGTAGGACGGATGAAATTCAATCGTCGCGTGGGCAGAACTGAACTGAACGGTTCCACCACACTGTCGAATGAGGATCTCATTGCCGTCATCAGAATTTTGGTTGAACTGCGTAATGGCCGCGGTGAGATCGATGATATCGATCATCTTGGTAATCGCCGTGTGCGCTCCGTCGGTGAACTGGCGGAAAACCAGTTCCGTTCTGGACTGGTGCGAGTTGAACGAGCGGTGAAAGAACGTCTCAGTCAGGCTGAATCAGATAATCTGATGCCGCATGATCTGATTAACGCAAAGCCCGTGTCGGCTGCGGTGCGCGAGTTTTTTGGCTCCAGCCAATTGTCCCAATTCATGGACCAGACCAACCCACTTTCCGAGATTACTCACAAACGCCGTGTTTCTGCGCTGGGGCCGGGTGGATTGACCCGTGAACGCGCAGGGTTCGAGGTTCGCGATGTGCATCCGACCCATTACGGCCGTGTGTGCCCAATTGAAACGCCGGAAGGCCCCAACATTGGTTTGATTAATTCGCTGGCGCTGTATGCTCGCACCAATGAGTATGGCTTTATGGAAACACCATACCGCAAGGTGAAGAATGGAAGCGTCACCGATGAAATTGACTATTTGTCGGCTATTGAGGAAGGTCAGTATGTGATTGCCCAGGCAAACGCGGAACTGGATAGCCATGGTAAATTTACCAACGACATTGTTTCCTGCCGTCATAAGAATGAATTCGCGTTGTCAACACCGGACCGTATCGAATATATGGATGTGGCACCTGCGCAGATCGTGTCGGTAGCTGCCTCATTGATTCCGTTTCTGGAACATGATGATGCTAATCGCGCATTGATGGGCTCCAACATGCAACGACAGGCAGTACCTTGCCTGCGCGCGGAGAAATCTCTCGTCGGTACTGGCATTGAGCGTGTCGTGGCGGTGGATTCCGGAACCGCAGTCCAGGCGGTGCGTGGTGGTGTGGTGGACTACGTGGATGCGAGCCGTATCGTGGTGCGAGTGCATGATACTGAAACACGCGTCGGTGAAGTGGGTGTGGACATTTATAACTTGATTAAATATACCCGTTCCAACCAGAACACCAATATTAACCAGCGCCCGTTGGTGAAAGTGGGAGACGTGATTGCGCGTGGCGACGTAGTAGCAGATGGAGCCTCTACCGACAAAGGTGAGTTGGCGTTGGGACAAAACATGCTGGTAGCATTCATGCCGTGGAATGGTTATAACTTCGAGGACTCGATCCTCATTTCGGAACGCATTGTTGCCGAGGACCGTTTCACGTCGATTCATATCGAGGAACTATCGGTGGTGAGTCGTGATACCAAATTGGGAACCGAAGAAATCACTGGTGATATTTCCAACCTGTCAGAAATGCAACTCGGACGTCTCGATGCCTCGGGCATTGTTCACATCGGCGCCGAAGTGGAAGCCGGCGATGTACTCGTAGGGAAGGTGACCCCCAAGGGCGAAACCCAGTTGACGCCTGAAGAAAAGCTATTGCGCGCTATTTTTGGCGAGAAGGCTTCTGACGTAAAGGATACGTCATTACGGGTGCCATCGGGTATTTCCGGAACGGTGATCGACGTGCAGGTGTTCACCCGGGAAGGAATCGAGCGCGACAAGCGTGCCCAGCAGATTATTGACGATGAACTGAAACGCTACAAGAAAGATCTGGCTGATCAGATGCGGATCGTGGAAGCCGATGCATTCGAGCGTATCGAGCGGTTGCTCAAGGGCAAGGCTGCAACTGGAGGACCAAAAAAACTCGTCAAGGGCGCACATATCACCAAGGAGTATTTGGACAGTATTGATCCGCATCATTGGTTCGATATACGGCTCTCAGATGAAGAGACAAGTCTGCAGCTTGAGCAGATTGAGGAGGGTCTTGCACAAAAGCGCAAAGCATTCGATGACGCTTTTGATGAAAAGAAAAAGAAGCTTACCCAAGGCGATGAACTGCCACCAGGCGTGCAGAAAATGGTCAAGGTCTATGTGGCGGTGAAGCGGCGTTTGCAGCCCGGGGACAAAATGGCAGGGCGCCATGGCAACAAAGGCGTGATTTCCAAGATCGTCCCGGTGGAAGATATGCCCTACATGGCCGATGGTACTCCGGTGGATGTCGTACTGAATCCCTTGGGTGTGCCTTCGCGTATGAACGTGGGCCAGATTCTGGAAACCCATTTAGGATGGGCAGCGAAGGGCTTGGGCAGGAAGATCGGCGATATGTTGCATGCTGGAAGCAAGACTGCCGAGATTCGGAAATTTCTTGACCAGATTTACAACAGCAGCGGCAAGAAAGAGGATATTGCTTCGTTCACTGATGTTGAAATCCTGGACCTGGCGGAAAATCTCAAGGATGGCGTGCCTTTTGCGACTCCGGTGTTTGACGGCGCTACTGAGCATGAAATCAAGGATATGCTGGAGCTTGCCGGTCTTCCACGGTCGGGCCAGGTAACCCTATATGATGGCAGAACGGGTGAAGCTTTCGACCGATCTGTGACGGTGGGCTATATGCACGTACTGAAGCTGCATCATCTGGTAGACGATAAAATGCATGCGCGTTCCACCGGTCCTTACAGTCTGGTAACCCAGCAGCCGCTTGGTGGCAAGGCCCAGTTCGGCGGTCAGCGCTTTGGGGAAATGGAAGTATGGGCATTGGAAGCATACGGGGCCGCTTACACCCTGCAGGAAATGCTGACGGTCAAATCTGATGATGTGAACGGGCGCACCAAAGTGTATGAAAGTATCGTTAAGGGCGACCACAAGATCGACGCAGGTATGCCGGAGTCATTCAACGTACTGGTGAAAGAAATCCGTTCGCTGGCGATGGATATCGATTTGGATCGGCATTAGCAATTTTATCGTAGCGGTACGGACGAAAAATACCCGTTTCCTTCCGTGCTTTTCGCCGGATGATTTTTTGTATCGACCCCTGATCAACAGGAGTGACAAATGAAAGCGCTGCTTGATTTATTCAAACAGGTTACCCAGAAAGAAGAGTTCGATTCGATCAAGATCGGTTTGGCTTCGCCAGAAAAAATACGTTCCTGGTCCTATGGTGAAGTAAAGAAACCCGAAACCATCAATTACCGTACGTTCAAGCCGGAGCGGGATGGGCTGTTCTGCGCAAAAATTTTCGGCCCGGTAAAGGATTACGAATGTTTGTGCGGAAAATATAAACGCCTGAAGCATCGCGGCGTGATCTGCGAGAAATGCGGTGTCGAAGTAACGCTCTCCAAGGTGCGGCGTGAGCGTATGGGGCATATCGAGCTGGCTTCTCCGGTGGCGCATATCTGGTTTCTAAAATCGCTGCCATCACGTCTGGGGATGGTGCTGGATATGACCTTGCGTGACATAGAGCGGGTACTTTATTTTGAAGCTTATGTGGTGACCGATCCCGGCATGACGCCTTTGGCGCGATGCCAGTTGCTGACGGATGATGACTATCGTGCCAAAACAGAAGAATACGGTGACGATTTTCGTGCCAGCATGGGGGCGGAAGGCGTGCGCGATTTATTGAGTAACCTCAACATCCGCGTTGAAATTGATAATCTTCGGCGCGAGATGGGAACAACCGGTTCCGAAACCAAGATGAAGAAAATCTCCAAGCGGCTAAAGGTGCTGGAGGCGTTCAACAAATCCGGCATCAAGCCGGAATGGATGGTTTTGGCGGTACTGCCTGTATTGCCGCCAGAGTTGCGTCCGCTCGTACCGCTGGATGGGGGGCGTTTTGCCACTTCCGATCTGAATGATTTATATCGCCGTGTCATCAACCGCAACAACCGGCTAAAGCGTCTGCTTGAGTTGAAGGCGCCAGAAATCATTGTGCGCAACGAGAAACGCATGCTGCAGGAAGCGGTGGATTCATTGTTGGACAATGGCCGTCGCGGCAAAGCCATGACTGGCGCCAATAAGCGGCCGCTAAAATCGCTTGCCGATATGATCAAGGGCAAAGGTGGACGTTTCCGCCAGAATCTGCTGGGAAAACGGGTGGATTACTCCGGGCGATCTGTGATCGTTGTAGGGCCGCAGCTCAAGCTGCATCAGTGCGGGTTGCCGAAGAAAATGGCTTTGGAATTGTTCAAACCTTTTATTTTCAACAAGCTCGAAATAATGGGCATTGCCAGCACCATAAAGGCAGCCAAGCGTGAGGTGGAAAATGAAAGCCCTGTAGTATGGGACATCCTGGAGGATGTCATTCGGGAACACCCGGTGATGCTAAACCGGGCTCCGACACTGCATAGGTTGGGCATCCAGGCGTTCGAGCCGGTGCTGATAGAAGGCAAGGCGATCCAATTGCATCCACTGGTATGTGCTGCATTCAACGCCGACTTCGACGGTGATCAGATGGCGGTTCATGTGCCGTTGTCGCTAGAGGCGCAAATGGAATGCCGCACTCTCATGATGTCCACCAATAATATCTTGTCGCCTGCCAATGGGGAACCCATTATTGTGCCCTCGCAGGATATTGTACTGGGGCTTTATTACACTACCCGGGAGAAGGTCAATGCGCGCGGCGAAGGTATGTCGTTTGCCAACATCAGTGAAGTATCGCGCGCTTACGAGAGTCGCGTTATCGAGCTTAATGCCAGAATCATGGTGCGGATCAAGGAATATGAGGTGGATGCCGACGGTGAGCGCCGTGAGAAAATCACGCGTTATGACACTACTGTGGGGCGAGCGCTGCTGTCGGAAATTCTTCCCGCTGGACTGCCTTTTCCACTGATTAACAAAGTGCTCAAGAAAAAGGAAATCTCCAAGCTCATTAATGCAAGCTTCCGTCGTTGTGGATTGCGTGAGACAGTAATTTTTGCCGACAAACTGATGTACTCCGGTTTTACTTACGCTACCCGCGCTGGCATCTCAATCTGTTTGGACGATATGCTGACGCCGATACAGAAGAATGACATTATCAGCGCATCCGAGAAGGAGGTGCAGGAAATTGAAGTCCAATACACTTCCGGGTTGGTAACCCAGGGCGAGCGCTACAATAAGGTTGTGGATATATGGGGTCGTGCCGGTGATCAAGTGGCTAAGGCCATGATGGATCAGCTCGGTGTTGAGCCGGTACATGATCCGCTAACCGGTGAAGTTAAAATAGATAAAAAAGGGAAGCCGTTGACACAGGAATCCTTTAATTCAATCTACATGATGGCGGACTCGGGCGCGCGAGGCTCAGCTGCTCAGATTCGTCAGTTGGCGGGTATGCGTGGCTTGATGGCCAAGCCCGATGGTTCGATCATTGAGACGCCCATTACGGCAAATTTCCGTGAGGGGCTGAACGTTTTGCAATATTTTATCTCCACTCACGGGGCACGCAAGGGTCTGGCCGATACAGCACTGAAGACCGCCAACTCTGGCTATCTCACCCGTCGCCTAGTGGATGTGACCCAGGATCTGGTCGTAACCCAGGACGACTGCGGCACGAGCAATGGCGTTGTAATGAAGGCGCTGGTCGAGGGCGGCGAAGTCATTGAAGCGCTGCGTGAGCGCATACTCGGACGGGTGGTGGCAAACGATGTTGTTAATCCGGAGCATCAGGCGGTGATTTATCCGGCAGGTATTTTGTTGGACGAAAGCGCAGTCGATACTATTGAATCGCTGGGTATAGATGAGGTAAAAGTCCGTACTCCGCTTACCTGCGAAACTCGCTATGGTCTTTGTGCGAAATGCTATGGGCGTGACTTGGGGCGAGGTACACCCGTGAATGTAGGCGAAGCAGTAGGTGTAATTGCGGCTCAGTCAATAGGTGAACCCGGCACTCAGCTTACGATGCGCACGTTTCACATCGGTGGCGCTGCTTCCAGAACCGCGGTAGCCAGCCAGGTAGAGAGCAAATCTAATGGTATCGTACGTTATTCGCCCACCATGCGTTATGTTACCAACTCTCGCAGCGAGCTGATTGCAATTTCCCGTAGCGGTGAAGTGGTAATACATGATGATAACGGTCGCGAACGCGAGCGACACAAAGCTCCTTATGGAGCGACATTGCTCATTCGCGACGGAGAAATCGTAAAGGCAGGGCAAGTGTTGGCGGCATGGGATCCACATACTCGTCCTATCATTACTGAATATGCTGGCAAAGTTCGCTTTGAGAACGTGGAAGAAGGCGTGACAGTGGCTAAACAGATAGACGAGGTAACTGGCTTATCCACACTGGTGGTGATTGATCCAAAACGGCGCGGTGTGGCTCAAACCAAAGGCTTGCGCCCATTGGTGAAGCTCCTGGACGAAAATGATAAAGAAGTGAGGCTTGCCGGCGGCACGTTGTCTGTTAACATCACATTCCAGATCGGCTCCATTATTACGGTACGGGATGGGCAGCAGGTCAGCGTAGGCGAAGTACTGGCTCGTATTCCTCAGGAAAGCTCTAAAACCCGCGATATTACTGGGGGCTTGCCGCGCGTGGCCGAATTGTTTGAAGCTCGTTCGCCAAAGGATGCCGGGGTACTGGCGGAGGTCACTGGTATCGTGTCGTTTGGTAAGGACACTAAAGGCAAGCAACGCCTGGTAATCACGGATCTGGATGGAGTCTCCCATGAGTACCTAATTCCCAAGGACAAGCATGTAACGGCCCATGATGGCCAAGTGGTGAATAAGGGGGAGAGCATCGTTGACGGACCTGCTGATCCGCACGATATACTCCGGCTGTTGGGGGTAGAAGCGTTGGCACGTTACATCACTGACGAGGTTCAGGATGTGTATCGCCTGCAAGGTGTTAAGATCAATGACAAGCACATCGAGGTGATCGTGCGCCAAATGTTGCGTCGTGTGCAAATCATTGATGCCGGTGACACGCGTTTTATTCCGGGTGAGCAGGTTGAACGGGCGGACCTGTTAGCAGAGAACGAACGCGTTGTCGTAGCCGAAGACAAAAAAACAGCAACCTATGAATTCATGCTGTTGGGTATTACAAAGGCTTCGCTTTCTACCGATTCGTTTATTTCCGCTGCTTCCTTCCAGGAAACTACGCGTGTGCTGACTGAAGCGGCTATTATGGGCAAGAGAGATGATCTGCGCGGCCTCAAGGAAAACGTCATCGTCGGGCGACTCATACCAGCGGGTACCGGTCTTACTTTTCATAATGCCCGCAAGAAGCAGAGGCTGTTGTTAAACGCTGGTGAGAATCATGGTTTCAGCGAAGAAGGCAAAGGAGAGGTGCGAGACACCGGATATACGGTTTAAGGCATCAAGGGATTCGTCAAGTGATCAGCCATTGCCTGCGAGATATCTGCGCTCATTGGTATCGCATATATATGGAGTATTTCATTGATTCTGAAGGAACTTAATCATGGTTACTTTGCCGGAGCTAAGTATTAAGAGTCAGGTATTTGGTTTTGGCGGGTCAATGTCAAATTAGTCATTATAAAGTTATCACAGCATCTGTCAGACTTGACATTCCTCCGCATGTTCCATACTTGTGGGTTAACATGGGAAAAATAGTCGGGCAGCGCATATTTGAGGTCGAATAATAATGTCACGTTGGTTAAAGGATAGTTCGCAATTCAAGACGGATCTGTCTTGTTCAAAGTCGAATCGCGTCATTGAGGGTATGTTGGTAATAGCATCAGCCGGGATCCAAATCAAAATTGACGGTATGGAGCGCTGGCATTTTAACCAAGAATTGAAGGTCTGAATTATGCCGATCGACATCAATGCCATATTCAATGAGACCCGTGGCAAGAACTTCGAGCTTTTCGAAGAACATGTGAATCCGGTCTTCGTTAAGGTCCTGCGTACACTCGGATTTAACCGTTCGTGGGTGCGTGGCGAGGGCGCCTACCTTTGGGATGAAACTGGTACGCGCTACCTGGATTTTCTTACCAACTGGGGTGTCTTCAATTTCGGTCGTCGCCATCCGGTCATTCGCGGGGCACTTCAGCAAGTGCTGGACTCCGATTTCCCTGGGTGGATCGGCTTCGACGCCCCGCCACTTGCCGCTGCTCTGGCTCGCGAACTCGTGAAGCGCATGCCGCCGGGCTTGGATACTGTTTACTTCAGCAACTCGGGAACCGAAGCCATCGAAGCGGCGATCAAGTTTGCGCGTGCCTACACAGGACGGCCTTGCACCGTTCATCTTGCGAAAGCATTCCATGGCCTGACCATGGGAGCTCTTTCGTTGAATGGGGAGGCAAGTTTCCGCAGAGGTTTCGAGCCGATGCTGCCCGATAGTTCGGAAGTCAAACTTGGTGATCTTGCTGGCCTTGAGGCACGGCTCGCCTTAGGCGATGTAGCTGCCTTAGTTTTGGAACCGATCCAAGGCAAGGGCGTCAATATCGCCAGTAATGAGTATCTCCTCGGGGCACAGGATCTGTGCCGGAAATACGGCACACTGATGATCTGCGACGAGGTGCAATCGGGCATGGGGCGCACAGGACGCTTCCTGGCGAGTCAGTGGATCGAGGATCTGCGGCCGGATATCATTTGTCTCTCCAAAGCCCTTTCAGGTGGTTATATTCCGGTGGGTGCGACTATTACCCGCCGTGCGATTTACGACAGAGTCTATGACACGATGCATCGCGCGATCGTTCATGCCTCCACTTTCGGGATGGGTAATATGGCCATGGCTGCGGGACTGGCCTCGCTTGCAGTGCTGGATGACGAGAATCTCACCGAGCGCGCCACCGAACTTGGCGCACGTTTTCGCAGCGGTATTGAGGCCATGGTGCCACGCTTTGAATTCCTGAAGGGTGTGCGTCAGCGTGGGCTGATGATTGCCATCGAGTTTGGTCAGCCGGAATCGATGTCACTAAGAGCAGCTTGGGCCATGGTCAATAAGATGGATGAAAATCTTTTTGCGCAGGCGATTGTTCTCCCGCTTTTGGACGATCACCACATCCTTACGCAAGTCGCTGGTCACGCCATGCCCATCATAAAAATCCTGCCGCCCTTGAATATCAGCGAAACCGACGTGGATTGGTTCCTGGCGGCACTCGAGGATGTGATGATCAAGCTGCACAAGTTTCCTGGGCCAGCTTGGGAGGTATTGAAGAAGCTAGGCAGCCACGCTCTTACAGCGAAGCGACGCGAGGGCCGCGTCGCCGCGACCTGACGTTAGATCGTCTGTTTCTGGCGGGGAGCCCCTGGAAGTAGTGTTCCAACCTTGTGTGGTGCGGCCTGCGGTGGGCGTGGATTCTTCATTAATGAGCAAAAGTTCAAAAAGTCATTCTGAGGTCGGGACGGTTCTGCGCCATTCTAATCAAAGAGACTGTAACTTGACATGGCAGGATAAACCCCATAGAATTCGCAGTCTTTTTAGCCGCCTTCTAGGCAGAAATGCTTGGCGCAGCGGAATTTCAAGCGTTAAGGGCAGCGGGGTGGTTATATTATCATCTTGTTTTTTTTAGGAAATAAAAATGCCGACAATCAGTCAGTTAGTACGTAAGCCTCGTGCGGCGAGACGCGTAAAGAGCAAGGTTCCGGCGCTGGGAAATAGCCCCCAAAAGCGGGGAGTTTGTACCCGCGTCTATACTACAACGCCAAAAAAACCGAACTCCGCTTTGCGCAAAGTAGCGCGAGTTCGTCTGACCAATGGTTTTGAGGTATCCAGTTACATCGGTGGGGAAGGGCATAATCTGCAGGAGCACTCGGTGGTACTGATTCGCGGCGGCCGTGTCAAAGATTTACCGGGGGTCCGCTACCACACAGTGCGGGGTAGCCTGGACACTGCCGGCGTAAAAGATCGCAAGCAAAGCCGTTCAAAATACGGTGCTAAAAAGCCAAAAGCGGCTTAAGAGGGCTTAAAAGTTGGTTGCTTGGTCCGGGAATAAATCAAACCAGGCACTTAAGCAACTTAAGCTAAATAATTAAACACCGAGGTTAGAGAATGCCAAGACGGAGAGAAGTTCCAAAACGCGAAATTTTGCCGGACCCAAAATATCATAATACGGAGGTGGCGAAATTCGTCAATGTGTTGATGACGCGTGGTAAGAAATCCGTAGCGGAGCGGATCATTTATGGAGCCATGGATCAAATTCAGAAGAAAACTGGCAAAGACCCGGTGGAAGTATTTACGCAGGCGCTATCCAATGTCCGTCCCATGGTGGAAGTAAAAAGTCGTCGTGTCGGCGGGGCCAACTACCAAGTTCCGGTAGAAGTGCGATCGATTCGGAGGAATGCGCTAGCGATGCGCTGGCTGCGCGATGCCGCGCGTAAACGAGCTGAAAAGTCTATGGGCGCGCGTCTTGCTGGTGAATTGGCAGAAGCAGCCGAGGGCCGCGGCGGCGCGGTCAAGAAACGCGAGGAAATTCACCGCATGGCGGAAGCCAACAAGGCATTTGCACATTACCGGTTCTAGTGACAACTAATAGTCCGTAATTGCCGGGCAGCGGTAAGATAATTCATTCAGGTTCATGACGACACGGCTCTCGGTTGAAGAGAGTGCTACCTTTATTCGTCGGCGCTTTTTTTTGCGTCTTGTTGATTCAAAATATTAAGGTTTAAATACTGTGGCAAGAAAAACACCCATTGAACGTTACCGGAATATCGGCGTAATGGCGCATATAGATGCCGGCAAAACCACGACTACTGAACGCATATTATTCTATACCGGCGTATCGCATAAGCTTGGTGAAGTGCATGACGGCGCAGCTACGATGGATTGGATGGAGCAGGAGCAGGAGCGTGGTATTACCATCACCTCCGCCGCCACCACATGCTTCTGGAAAGGGATGGACAGCAGCTATCCCGATCATCGTATCAATATCATCGACACCCCGGGCCACGTCGATTTCACTATTGAAGTGGAGCGGTCTCTACGCGTCCTTGACGGTGCTTGCACCGTATTCTGCGCGGTTGGCGGAGTGCAGCCGCAGACCGAGACTGTATGGCGCCAGGCTAATAAATACAAGGTTCCGCGTCTTGCTTTTGTTAACAAGATGGATCGTGCCGGCGCTAATTTCATGCGTGTCTATGAGCAGATGCAAACTCGTCTGAAAGCTCATCCGGTGCCCGTACAATTACCGATCGGTGCCGAAGAAAAATTCGAGGGAGTTGTCGATCTGATCAAGATGAAAGGTATTTACTGGGACGATTCAACCCAGGGGATGAAGTATGAGGAGCGCGATATTCCCCCTGATTTACTTGAAAATGCCAAGCGATGGCGTGAAAAGATGTTGGAAACCGCTGCTGAGGCTAATGAAGAATTAATGAACAAATATCTTGAAGAAGGAGATTTGTCCGTTGCCGACATCAAACGGGGATTGCGTATTCGTACCATTGGTAACGAGATCGTGCCTATGCTTTGCGGTTCGGCCTTCAAGAATAAGGGTGTCCAGGCCATGCTGGATGCTGTACTTGACTACCTGCCTTCGCCAGTGGATATTCGTGCGATTAATGGCGAGAAAGAAAATGGCGAACCCGCCGAGCGTCATGCAAGTGACGAAGAGCCATTTGCCGGTTTGGCATTCAAGATTGCCACTGATCCCTATGTTGGGCAATTGATTTTTTTTCGTGTTTATTCCGGCGTGGTGGCTTCCGGCGATACCATCTACAATCCAGTTAAGGGACGGAAAGAGCGAATCGGAAGATTGCTGCAAATGCATGCTAACCAACGCGAAGAAATCAAGGAAGTCCGTGCTGGCGACATAGCTGCTGCAGTAGGTTTGAAGGAAGCTGTTACGGGCGATACGCTATGTGATCCCAGCGATGTCATTACGCTGGAGAGGATGATATTTCCCGAGCCGGTCATTCATGTTGCAGTGGAGCCGAAAACAAAGGTCGACCAGGAAAAAATGGGTATTGCCTTGAATCGTCTGGCGCAGGAAGATCCATCTTTCCGCGTTCGCACCGACGAAGAGTCTGGCCAGACTATCATCTCCGGGATGGGCGAATTGCATCTGGAAATTATTGTAGATCGCATGAAGCGGGAATTCGGCGTGGAAGCCAATGTTGGTGCTCCGCAGGTGGCTTATCGTGAAGCCATCAAAAAGCTGGTGGAGGTTGAGGGTAAATTCATCAAACAATCCGGCGGGCGTGGTCAATATGGTCATGTCTGGCTTAAAATGGAGCCGCACGGGGCTGGTAAGGGTTTTGAGTTTGTCGACGCCATCAAGGGTGGAACAGTGCCGCGCGAATATATTCCGGCAGTAGAAAAAGGTCTGCGCGAGACGCTCCCCAATGGCGTGTTGGCGGGCTTCCCGGTGGTGGACGTCAAGGTCACGCTATTCGATGGATCCTATCATGACGTAGATTCCAACGAGAATGCTTTCAAGATGGCGGCCTCCATTGCGTTCAAAGATGGAATGCGCAAAGCTAGCCCAGTGCTACTGGAACCGATGATGTCGGTGGAAGTGGAGACACCAGCGGATTTCATGGGTAACGTGGTAGGGGATTTGTCTTCCCGTCGCGGCATGATCCAGGGTATGGATGATTTGCCCGGCCTCAAAGTGATACGTGCCGAAGTCCCGCTGGCAGAAATGTTTGGCTACTCAACTGCATTGCGTTCCGCGACGCAAGGGCGTGCGACTTATACCATGGAATTCAAGCATTACTCTGAAGCACCGAAAAACGTGGCCGAAGCAGTTATCAATAAGAAATAACCGTCATTTAGTAAAGGGCAGATCATGGCAAAGAGCAAATTTGAGCGGACGAAACCGCACGTGAACGTTGGCACGATAGGACACGTGGATCATGGCAAGACCACACTGACG
>CAJDUY010000028.1_pt1 | contig 18191 bp, 16 predicted proteins | sample 7390911 | NCBI WGS metagenome assembly CAJDUY01 (sample SAMEA7055686, study PRJEB34461) | soil metagenome | biome: terrestrial ecosystem; feature: Peninsula; material: soil | place: Antarctica | collected 2016 | reverse complement strand
ACGGACGAATTGCCGGTTTTAGAATAAATGCGTTTCTTTCGTCTTCTCAAAATACTCGCTGTAGCATTCCGTTTCGGCCTCGATGAGTTTTTTCTAGGCCATGAGCGGCTGCGTCTATTGCGGCCCGTCGTCAAGGCAGCCACATTCTGGCGGCGGCTGGAACGAGCGCGTGCCGAGCGCCTTCGTCTGGCGCTGGAAGCGCTGGGCCCCATTTTTGTCAAGTTCGGCCAAATGCTTTCCACTCGGCGCGACCTTCTGCCCCAGGATATTGCCGACGAACTGGCCAAACTGCAGGATCAGGTTCCGCCGTTTCCTTCCAGTGTCGCTCTTGCGACACTGGAACAGATTTACGGGAAACCAGTCAACGAAGTATTTTTGCTATTCGACGCCGAACCGGTAGCCAGCGCATCAATCGCCCAGGTGCATCTGGCAGTTCTGCAGGACGGCACGGAAGTTGCCGTGAAGGTATTGCGTCCCGGGATCGCCCCGATAATCGCCCATGATATCGCATTGATGGAAACCGGCGCCTGGCTGGTTGAAGCGCTGTGGCCGGATGGCAAGCGGTTGAAGCCACGCGAGGTCGTGACCGAGTTCGCGCGTCATCTTGGTGACGAACTTGATCTCATGCGTGAGGCATCCAACTGCAGTCAGTTGCGACGTAATTTTCTTGATTCCCCTTTACTCCTGGTGCCGGAGGTTTACTGGGACTACTGCTATTCGGGAGTCATGGTGATGCAGCGCGTAAAAGGCACGCCAATTAGCCATGTAGCTGCGCTACGCGAGCAAGGAGTCGATATTCCGAGGCTTGCCCGCGTCGGGGTGGAAATCTTTTTTACCCAGGTATTCCGCGACGGCTATTTCCATGCCGATATGCATCCCGGCAATATTTTTGTTGGCAGCGACGGTCGTTACATTGCGGTGGATTTCGGCATAATGGGGACGCTCACTGACGAGGACAAGAATTATCTGGCGCAAAATTTCCTTGCGTTTTTTCGCCGTGATTACAAGCGCGTCGCAGAGGCGCACGTTGAGGCGGGATGGGCGCCAAAAAATACGCGGGTTGATGATTTCGAAACTGCGATCCGTGCCGTTTGCGAACCTATTTTTGACAAGCCGCTGAAAGAAATTTCCTTTAGCCGTGTACTGTTGCGGCTGTTTCAGACATCGCGCCAGTTCCACGTCGAAATCCAGCCGCAACTGGTAATGCTGCAAAAGACCCTGTTGAATATCGAAGGATTGGGGCGCGACCTCGACCCCGACCTCGATCTGTGGACAACCGCAAAACCATTCCTGGAAAACTGGATGTCCGAACAGCTCGGCTGGCGCGGACTCACCCGCCGCCTGAGCAAGGAGGCATCAAGCTGGGCAGTGATACTGCCTCAATTTCCACGTCTCGTGCATCATGCTTTAAGTGACAATCGCGCCCAGATTCTGGAAGACAAGCTAACCGCATTGGTCGTGGAAGAAAGGCGCCAAAGCCGCTTGCTGACTGTTCTTGTTCTGATGCTTGCGGCACTGCTGCTGTGGCAGGTTTGGTAATAGACGGCCACTCATAACGCTGTTTATATTTACTGCTCCGTTCGGCTTATATTGCCTCAGCTTTCAGATCAATAAATAGCCTAATCCTGCAGAATAACCTTTCATACCCTGCGATACCGTCTCCCAATCATCCACGTATTCCGGATGAAACTGATTCCATCCAGTCGTCTCCAACCTACTGATGCCTTTCGTGGTAATAATTTTAAAGAAGCCAGCCAGCTACTCCACGCATAAATTTTGGTAAAATCCCAGCTTTTTAATCGATACGACAATGGCGTTACTGGAGATCCGTAACGTAATACGGCGCTTTGGCACCTACACCGCAGTCGACAATGTGAGTATCAGCATTGAGACGGGTGAATTCTTCACGCTGCTCGGACCTTCCGGTTGCGGCAAAACCACGCTTTTACGGATGATAGCGGGATTCGACTTGCCGGATTCGGGCCAAATCCTGCTTGACGGCAAGGATATGGCCCGAATTCCGCCAGAAAAACGGCCCATCCATACCGTATTCCAAACCTATGCGTTATTTCCGCATATGACAGTAGCGGACAATATCGCTTTTCCACTCAAGATGGCTGGCAAGCCACCTCCAGAAATAAAATCACGAGTCGCAGAGGCCTTGGACAGCGTACGTTTGTCAAATTTCTGGAACCGTTTTCCGCATGAGTTGTCGGGCGGACAAAAACAACGCGTAGCATTTGCCAGAGGGCTGGTCAACCGCCCGCGGCTGCTGTTGCTGGACGAGCCGCTGGGCGCGCTGGACGCGAAGCTGCGCGAGGAGATGCAGATCGAACTCATCAATCTGCAGAAAGATGTAGGCGTTACGTTCGTATTCGTGACCCACGCCCAGAATGAGGCGCTGGCGCTGTCGCATCGCATCGCGGTGATGAACCAGGGAAATGTCGAACAAATTGACGAACCCTCTAAAATCTACAGTTTTCCCAAGAACCGTTTTGTTGCCAGTTTCGTCGGTAAGATCAGTATGATAAACGCACTCGTGCTGGAAGCTGCCCCCTCGCATTTGAAACTCGATATCGCGGAACTGGGGGAAGTCACAACAGCGAGCAAGGAAGGTGTCAAAGCGGGTGATAAAGGGGTAATGGCGATTCGCCCAGAACAGGTACGAATTTCCCATCCCTCGGATGAGCCGGAATTGAAAAACCGTTTTCTTGGTAAAGTGCACGATCTTCTTTACGTGGGCGACGTCACCACTTATATTGTGGAACTCTCTAACGGCACTTACATCGAGGCTCTGCTACCCAACTCTGCACCGGGACGAGCCAAATTTTTCGAGGCGGGAGATCCGGTAAGAGTCTCCTGGCGTCATGATGCGGGCATTTTCCTTAATGATTAAAGGAGCCCCCAAGGGAGACACCAGGGACAGCCGCATCGCCAGATTTCTGGTGAGCGGGCCGCCACTGTTATTCCTGGCCGTTTTCTTCGCTGCCCCCAGCCTGATCATGATCGTCACCTCATTCCGCTTTCCCGGTGAGTTTGGGGGCCTGGCGCCTATTGCCGCGTCTGCGGGAACAGCCCTCGGAGAATACGGTCTCACGCCGGAGGCCTATCAGCTCTTTTTCAGCAATGTTATTTATGCCGAAATCTTTCTCAAGTCTTTTGGTGTTGCGGCGGCCACCACGCTCATCTGTCTCATCATGGCTTATCCACTGGCATTGCTGATCGCACGCAGCGAAAAACGTTTCCGCAATCTGATGGTGCTCCTGGTCGTGCTGCCATTCGCCAGCAATTTCCTCATCCGCATTTATGCCTGGATGATTATTCTTGGCCCGGAATCGGGGCTTAGCCATTTTATCAATGCTATCCTGGGCGCATTCGGTATCGCTCCGGTCACATTGTTATTTTCGCCATTCGCGGTATTGGTAGGCATGGTTTATGTGCACCTGCCGTTCATGGTGCTACCTCTTTATACCAATCTGGAAAAACATGATTCGTCACTTCTGGATGCGGCGCAGGACTTGGGCGCCACCGCCTGGCAGCGCTTCTGGCGCATCACCTGGCCGCTATCTCTGCCAGGTGTGTTTTCCGGTTCCGCGCTAGTTTTTATCCCGGTACTCGGCATGTTTGCGGTGCCCGATATACTCGGCGGTACGGGCGATATTCTCATTGGCAATCTGATTAAGGATCAATTCCTGGGCACGCGCGACTGGCCTTTTGGTTCAGCACTGTCGATCATGCTAACGCTGGCAGTGCTGTCCGTAGCGGGGCTGGCTACGTGGTTCGCACGCTCTGCATTGAGCAGCACGCATAAAACATGAAACGTGGCAATATCTGGCTATGGTCCGCGGCGGCGCTGGTTTACGCCTTTTTATATATTCCGCTCGCGATTGTAGTGGTGTATTCGTTCAACGATTCCAAACTGAATGCTGGATGGGTTGGTTTTACGTTGTCCTGGTACAAAGCGCTGTTCAACAACACGGAAATGCTCACCGCCGCGCGCAATTCCCTCATTATCGCGCTCAGCGCGAGTTTCGGCGCCACGGTTCTCGGTACCATGGCCGGTCTGGCAATACACCGGTACAAACTTAAGGTATTACCCATATTGGTATTTACGCCGGTGGCAATGCCCGAAATTCTGCTGGGTGTATCATTGCTGCTGTTCTTTCTGCAAGTGCTGAATTTGACGCTGGGCATGGTCTCCATCATCATCGCACACACCACGTTTTGTATCGGCTTCGTCGCCATCATCGTGCGGGCGCGGCTTCAGGGCATGGAGGAGAGCATCTTTGAAGCGGCACGCGACCTGGGCGCGTCACCGTGGCAGACTTTCCGCCTTGTTACGTTGCCACTCATCATGCCGGCGGTAGTCGCAGGCGCATTGATGTCATTTACTTTATCCATTGATGATTTCGTCATTACTTTTTTCACCAAAGGCGTAGGCGAACCGATTCTGCCCATCCAGATCTACACCATGATAAAGGTCGCGGTGACGCCGGAAGTAAATGCCATCTCCACATTGTTGATGCTGCTCACGCTGATCATGATCATTATCGCCGTCAGACTCGAAGCAAGCGCCGCATCAGGTGGAGCTGGAATGCCGCGTCAAGAAACGAGTTAATGAAGCCGTCGCGTTTCTCCGGAATAGCGCTGGTATCGCTCATAGTCATACTTGCGTGGCCGGTCTCGTTCACCGCGGGTTGCGCCAGGCAGGATGAGAAAGCGCTTTCCCCTGCTATTGAGGGAAATGTTCTGCATCTATTCAACTGGAATAATTACATCGCGCCGGAAACGGTTAAACATTTCGAGAAATTCTGCAATTGCAAACTCTCGCAGGATTATTATTCCGACAATGAGGAAATGCTGGCGAAATTGGCGGCTGGCGCGACCGGTTATGATCTTATCGTTCCTACCGGCAATGCGATAGACACGCTTATCCGCCAGGGTGCGCTGATGCCGCTGGATAAGTTGCTGCTGCCTAATCTCGGAAACATCAATCCTGCGTATCTTGATACCCCATTCGATCCCGGCAATAGGTATTCCGTCCCTTATGCCTATACGCTGACCCTGCTTGGCTTCAATCAGGAGAAAATAAAAGAGCTGGACCTGCCTACCGACACTTGGGCGATTATTTTTGAACCAGAATATCTGAAAAAAATCAAAGGGCGCGTGACTGTGCTGGATAGCCAGCGAGAGTTGATGGCCGCGGCGCTCAGATACCTTGGCTATTCGGTTAACGACGCTGACGAAGAACACTGGAAGCAGGCCAAGGATCTGATCGTGCGCGCCAAGCCTTATTGGGCGGCTTTCAGCAATACCAGCTACATCAAGGAACTGGCAATAGGCAATCTGTGGGTGGCGCACGGATATTCGAATGACATGTTTCAGGCGGCACTGGATGCCAAGAATACCGGCCGCAAATTCACGATTGGCTACTCGGCACCGAAGGAAGGAACAGTTCTGTCACTTGATAGCATGGTTCTGCATAAAAGTGGAGGTCGTCCTGATCTCGCCCTTCAATTCATTAATTTCATGCTGGATGGAAAAAACTCCGCCGAACTTACCAACCTCATCGGCTCCGGCAATCCCAATTTAGCTGCACTGCAATATATCCGGCCAGAGATCGCCGAAAATAAGGCAATATTTCCGGATGCCGAATTGCTCACAAGGCTGGAAATGCTGCGAGACCTGGACCGCAAGCAACGGCGGCTGCTAAGCCGTCTGTGGATCGAAATAAAATTGAGATAGCGGGTCCAGGAATATCAGCAGAGCTATCGTGGCAGATGCGATCATTCTTCGATAAATATGTTGAACCTAAATCCGGCAGTTGACCGCTCATTTCTTAGATTAACAGCATGATCTACAAAGATTTTCTTCATTACTTTACCTTCACCTTTTGGGTGGGTCCGCTACGGGACGGATTGCACGGATTTTACGGCACAGGGCGCGTTGTAACGCCTTGCCCTGCACCCCAAAACCACACACTCCGTCCCGTCCAACTGCCTGATTTTAGGTTGAATGCGTCATCTCTACGCTTGATTCCAGCACAGTCGCACCTGGTGCGATACACCTGACCGCCATGGAAATACTCGTCCTTTCCGGTATAATCTTACCCATTTATTTCATTAGACACTCTTATGAGCTACTACCAACGGCATGTTTTTTTCTGCGTCAACCAGCGCGAAGCGGGAGCAGTGTGCTGTAACAATCATGGTGCCCAAGCCATACGCGATTACGCCAAGGAGCGTATCAAGGCGCTGAGACTCGACAGCAAGAGCAAGAGAATACGGATCAACAATGCGGGATGCCTTGACCGTTGTAATGAAGGTCCGGTTATTGTGGTTTATCCGGAAGATATCTGGTACACGTATGTGGATAAAGAAGACATTGACGAGATCATTGAAGAGCACCTCAAAAATGGACGCGTGGTCGAACGGTTGAGAATTTAAGGAAATCATAGGACTGGATACTATTGAATTCACGTATTCCCCAAAAATATTTTATTGATGGCCCGACAGGAAAGCTGGAAACAGTTCTGGCCCAACCGGACCTCGACCGTCCTCGCGGTATTGCGATAGTTGCGCATCCTCATCCGTTGTATGGCGGCACCATGAATAACAAAGTGGTATACACGCTCGTTAAAGCATTCCTTGAGTTAGGATACATTACGGTCAAATTCAATTTTCGTGGTGTGGAACAAAGCGAAGGTAATCGTTATTCGGGGAACGACAATGGGGTGGGCGAAATTGAGGATGTGCTTGCGGTGGCTGAAACTACCGGAAAGCAGTTTACTTCTTTCTTCAGTGGCCCTCCGCCATTGGTACTTGCCGGATTTTCCTTCGGTGGAGCAATCCAGGGGTATGCCGCGCAACGGCTCAGGCCAGAAAAACTAATCATGGTGGCGCCACCGGTAGAGCGATTGAATGTTCCTCCTCTCGCCCATCCGGGCACTAAACACGATGACGAACCCATCACGGATATCCTCATCATTCAGGGTGACCAGGACGACGTGGTTCCTCTCAAGACTGTGCTGGACTGGGCTGCTCCGCAGGAATTGCCGGTGGTTGTGATTCCTGGCGCCGAACACTTCTTTCACGGCCGGCTGCATATTCTCAAACGCGTCGTTCTCGATTCATGCAGGCCCAGAGCGTTTGTGCCGCAAGCTTGAAACATGGGCGCAAGGCTCTGGCAGAACGCCCTGAAAAACAAACGAATGGCATCCCTCCTATATGCTCCTGAAATTAACCGGCAGCAGATTGCTCGATTAACAGAAACCCATCTTGCAATCACATCTGCCGGGTTAAAAATTTTTTAGTTGCTATATGCAACTGAGCTGCATTGATCGGAAATCATCAAAAAATCCCATTTTCTTTGACATATCCGGGATCTTTTTATCCGGATCGACAAATTTGTCCTCATCCCGGAAATCGCGATTGTCGTAGATGATGAGATTAGCCTTGGGACCCGTCTCAAGGCTGCGAACTTTATTCTCCCAATTGTTACCGAAGGGACCAATCATTTGCGGCAAATTGATCGGGCCCACCAGCAACAGGCTGTCACCTTGATAGTTTTTCTTGTCGTACAACTTCACCCAGCATCCCTTGTCCTTCGCCAGATCGTTCGAAACCTGTATCGGAACCATTACAATTACCGGTACCTCGACGATCGTTTCCCCGTCTTTTTTCCCTGAAAGTGACGATGGTCTATTTTTCTCAGTGGACGTGGATTTGTCGGCCGCTTTTGCCTTATCAGCCGGCTGCTGCGCATAAACGCCACCTATCGTGGCGGTGGTCCCCAACACCATGGCGGCAGCAACCAATAGGGTACGGGAGTTCTTTATAAAAATATTCATTCTGTGCTCCTAAGAGAAAATTGTTAAAAAGGCTGCCGCGTATACAGATCTCATCCCGCGACAGGCCCGGCTGCAGCAACCCATGATACAAATCCACAACCGGGTTACCGCGCTTTGTTATATTAATTTCACCTTCCGAGGCATTCCGTACGCTGGCAGACATAGTGCTATCCCTCTTATGTCCGGGTGAATCGTGGTTGGAGTTTTTGCATAAGACCACATCGTTTGATTTATGAGAACTGCCTGACGCAATTTCCGTGAAAATTCACGGATGCGTAAGTGGGTTTCAGAAGAGCGGGTTGATCTGTTTCAAAAAAAAAGTTTACACTACCCCCCAAACTTTCTTCTCACGTTTCTTCCAGCTTTGGAGCCCGGAAATTCTCATGCAACGCCTGCTCATCCTGCTCGGTTTAGTCCTGCTGCTGGCAGGCCTTGCTTGGCCCTGGTTGTCTAAATTGCCCTTCGGGCGGCTGCCGGGGGACATCACCATCGAACGGGAAAATTTCAGTTTCTACTTTCCAATAACAACAGGCCTGCTGGTGTCGTTATTCCTGTCATTGCTGTTGTGGTGGTGGTCACGAAAGTAATCCAAAAGCAGATTGAGGATTTAAAATGAGTGCGGATCTTTTTTGAAAGGGATAAATGTGGATTTATATGAATCTATGCTGTTTTGGTTTGTCAAGGAATTTGTGAAGGCTATTCTGGGTCTCGGATTTATCCTAGCGGTCATCGTATTCCTGCGGTGGATTAGTAGTGATGAATGAAGCGCTGATCTACTCTCGTTGCCAGAGCACCAGCTAACTTGAATTTTCAGATCTCTTTTTATTTTCTTTTGGCTGCTTATCCTTTATCACTCTTTTCACGGAAGCTTGCTCGGGCAAGGGTTGAGCCTTGTCAACAAGGGGCTTTAATATTGGCAAGAGATGCTTCATGACTTGCGTAGAGAGCGCTGAGGTAAATTTATAATTCGCCGCATCCGCGCCTGGTACAAATGCAGTCATCGTTCCAAAAAATCGGTCCCCAATGAAGAATACAAACGTGGCGGAACGATTTACTGCACGGGATTCCTTGATGACACCCGGCGAAGAGAAAGTGATATAACGATGATCGCCTGTTCCTGTCTTTCCCCCGATCAAAATTTCAGTTCCATTCTCTTCCACAATAGCGCGGGCGAGTCGCGAACCTGTCCCTGTCTCCACTACATCGGTTAGAACACCACGTACTGCTGCGGCCAGTTCCTGAGAAAACATCTTCTCGCCTTTGAAAGGATTTCGTTCGACAATGGTTTCAAAGGGGGTGTCAGCTGCGAAGCGTATGCGTTCGATAAGCACGATAGGCACACGGACTCCATCGTTGAGAATGATGCCCATCAGTTCAGCAAGTGCGGCAGGATGGTCGGCCGAGCTCCCAATGGCCGTGGCGAGCGATGGAACCAGGGAATCAAAAGGGTATCCGAGGCGTTTCCAGTTGCGGTGAATCTCCAGGAATGCTTCGAGCTCCAGAAGACCGCGGATTCGAACATCCTGGGAATTCTTGCGTATGGTCTTGAACAGCCATTGATAGACAGCAACCCGCTCATCCCCGCTGGCCTCGATTACATCCCTGTATTGCGCATTTGGGTGGGCTATCAAGTAGCGTGCCAGCCAAAGCTCCAGAGGATGAACAGTTACAATATAGCCTTGGTCGGCAAGCGAATATTTGCCCGGTGCATAGTTATCATACAAGTCGTGTAGGGATGTCGACGCTGGACCTTTAAATCCTGACCGATACGGCACCATGAATTTCTCGAATTCCGGGAATGTGGCGGCGGGGTAAATATAGCGGTAAGCCGCCGCAAGACGGCGCGGCGTATGCCGGAAACTGGCAAAGAAGACTTCGCCAATCCCACTCGGCGTTGTCGTTTTACCCTTGTATTTCAGATAAAAACGATTGATGAATTCCCTGCCTTCCCTGTCCGCGAATCGCCTGAGATATCCTTCGCGATCCGGACTTCCGGCGTCCTTGAGTATCCTTGCGGATGAACCCACAATCTGAAACATGTAGTAGCGTACGATATCCCGCATCATGCGGATATATACGAGATTGACCGAATTTAGTGTTGCTTCACGCACACTTAGAATCTTGCGGTCGTCCTCACGCTTGAAATTGTGAAAAACATGCGCGCCACCACCGGTAAAGAAATGTTCGTCAGGATTGGCGGAATACTTGCGCTCCAGTGCCGCATTCAACATAGTCGCCAGACTTTTGTCCGAACTTTGCAGAAGATAGCCAATCGCCCAGCGGCTAAGGTTGTCGCTGGGATCGGTCTCTTGTTTGCGTAAAAGTTTCGGTTCCAGTGCTGCATATTTTTTATGCAGTGCTTCGACAATTTCAAGATAGGTAACCAGCGTTCTCAACTTTGCAGTGGAACCCAAATCAAGCTTGGTACCCTTGTTGATATCCAGAGGCTGCTCGAAATTGTCGGCTCGAATCCGAAACTTGGCACCCTCCGGCGTCAGCTCGGAAAGCGTGAAGCTATAGATAACCTTGCCAGGATCCTCCGGCCCCAGTAGACGAGGCCCATGGAGCCCCGCAGCATTTGCATATTCCGGATCCTTGAGCTGGCGCAACATATCGGTGGTTTGTCTTTGTAGTTCTCCGTCGAGGGTGCTTTGTACCGATAAATCCAGCCGGTCCAGATCATACATGCGCTGCAATCCAAGCAGGGAAGCAAGACGCATGCGCACGGCATTAACAGCCTTTTGGGCGGCAAAATTCCTGATTTCCTCCGGCGCGGCAATACCACGAAAATGTAATGGTATTTTCAGCGCGGCCTCTCCGAGGCTTGGCGGAATCACGCCAGCCTGAGCTAATACTCGCAGGTGACTGTTAGTGAGTTCTTCGAGCGCCTCACGTCCGGCAAGCAGGTAATAGGAAGGCCTGCGCTGAGCGATCATCAAGCTTAGCACATGCTTGTAAAGGCGTGCCGCCTCGACAAGGGCATCGCCTTCCACGAAGCGCGAATTCAGGATGTGATTGGTTTCATCAAAATCCAGACCGTACCATGCCCATAGACCATCCCCCAATCCGTTCGCTTCTCCGAAACCCGCGGCAGCGGAGAGCGGGACGGTATTAAGATAATCCACGACAATATGCTTTCGGGCAGGCAACGTCTCCTCCCCATCCAGGTAAGCGCGCACAGAAGCGGATGCGACCTGTTGAAGCTTGTCTCTCGGCGTAATTGTCATTCCGTTGGGAGAATGGCGGTATTTTTCTATCTGCGTTGCAAGCGTACTCCCCCCTACTACATCGTGTTCCGCGCGGAAGAATTGAATAATTTTGTCCAGCACTGCCCTGCCTAGCCGGTCCCATTCGATAGCCGGATTTTTTTTCGGGTGGGTGGAATCCAGCAACTCACGATTTTCGATAAATAGCAGGCTGTCCGTCACCAGTGATGGAACCGATTCAAAGTTTTCATAAACGCGGGACGGAAACATAGCACGATACAATGGCTGACCCCCATCACCAGTAATTTCCAGGCCGGCCTGCGATTTCTCGTGGTAGGGAACGAACAAACCCTCCGCAACAAGCTCTTTCATGCGTGTGGAAACTCGTGCCTGTGCCTGCACATGAAAACCGTGCATGACCAAATTATGAAGCAGTTCCGGCAACCGGCTATAGCCCAGGCGCATATCGTAGGGCCCCGCTTGAGGAAAATACGGGTCGCCATTCGGTCCGCTTTTTACCTCCCAGTTCAGGTGATTAGCGAGTTGCGCCAGCTCACGCGCCTGATACGCAGAAGTTTCGGTTTCCCGGTAAAGAAGGAAGACCGCAATAGTCAGCGCGGCGAGAAACAGGATCAGAACAGCAACGGCAAAAAACTTGAGTGCACGCCTCACGATGGAGTTATCAAAATAATTTGATTTCTAAAGATTATTGAAGATCCGTGATGAGATGGATCGGTTTCAGCTAAATGCATAATGCATTTACGTGAGACACAGCAGCAAATTCCTGTCGATACGGCTGATTTCCTCGTTCGATATGGAAAGAAAATATTGTTTGATTACCTGTACATATGACCCTTCATTACCTTCTGCATCACCTCAAAAACGAGATATAATGTTCGCCCTGCCGGCAGCAAGGAAGGTTTATATATCCTGCTCTTATGAAGCCGCATGAAACCGCACATTTCCGGCAAACCAGCCCTCAACCGGAATCCGGCTTATCACTGCACCATCACAGCCGGCATGGCAGGTGCCACGTCCACAAAAATCGATTTCGCGCCGATCACATCATCTAAAAACAGAAATTTCCCCTTGAAGACATCAGGATAATTAATACTGTATGCATATAACTACGAAAAAATACGATGAGATTACCCATGAAAACGCCTCTGAGTTGGAGTTGGTTCGGCTGCAGTCAGAATTGCACCTGACGGACGATGTATGGCTCGATTTACAATCAGGCAATCCTGACGCGAGCCGCGACGGCGATACCGAATGTCATATTTGGACCATTGAGTTACAAGTCCAGGCAACTCAATTCATAATCCGGCATACTCATCTGAACTGATGGAATCTTTTAGCCTCCTCCTGCAGACGATTACTTTTCGCCCCTACGTATTCGTATTTCTCGCCGCATTTCTTATCTCCGCGACCCGTCTGATCGGCTGGCGAAGAACAGGGTATTTCATGGGAATCACATGGCTCGTGGCATTTCTATGCGAACTCTCTTCCACTCGCACCGGTATTCCATTTGGCTGGTATCACTATACCGGTTCGACGGTTGACCGGGAATTGTACATCCTGGATATCCCGTTCATGGATTCTCTCTCCTTTCCCTTTCTTCTGTATGCGAGCTACTGCATGGCCCTGGCCTTTATCCTGCCTGCGGCGAGCGGCACCAGGAAGCATATCGGCATGATTCGGATGCAATTCCCTCTCGCTGCAAGAACAGGCTGGCCCGTCGCGCTGCTCGCGATTCTTTTTTTCGCGTTCATCGACATGATTATTGACCCTGTCGCGCTTCGCGGAGACCGCTGGTTCCTCGGTCAGATTTACTACTATCCCGATCCCGGCACGCATTTTGGTGTCCCGATAGCCAATTATATCGGCTGGGCTGTCGTCGGCTTTCTCTCGCTTCGGGCATATTTCCCATTGGATCGCAAGCTTTTCCAGACCAGTAATCTATCTTCTGCTCCAAGCGTGACCGCGAGCGTGCTCCTTGGCTGCGGTCTCTATTATGGCGTATTGATCTTCAATCTCGTTATTACTTTCTGGATCGGTGAATCTCTTCTTGGAATGACCGGCATGCTCATGTATCTCCCGCTAACCCTCCTGCTTGTTCTTCGGCTCTTCGGCCGTTTGCCGGCTGAAAACTAATAAGTTAAAAAAAAGAACCCTCTGCTCAATTTCGCCGCTTTTTCGACCAATAGAACAACTATTGGCCTTCAAAATCGTCAAAATCTATCCTCACTCAGCCGCTTTTTCGCTTCGATTCTTCAAGTCCGGCAGGCTACTAGGACAGTTTGGAAGTGATCCTGGAATCTTATCCTCAGAAATAAATGGAGCGCAAAAATGAAAAAAGTAACCTTGCTGTTGGTAGTTTCCACATTGGTAAGTCTGGTTGGTTGCTCGAAGACCGATACTTACGCACCGGCCGAAAATGCATCCGGAGAAGACATATTTTATACAAACTGTACAAAATGCCACAAACCGGAAGCCGGCAGTGTAATGATATTGAATTCCGCTGTGGCGAATAAAGATGCCATTATCCAGAAAATTCATAAGGGAAGCATGTCCATGCCTGCCTTCCCAAATATTAAAGGCGAGCCGGCGCAACGTTTGGCGGAATTTATACTCGCAAATAGTAAAACCAAGTAGTTCGCCGATCCGGCAAGCCTTTGTACGTCCTTGATGAACGACCGGTGACGGCCGGAAATGGATGCCATCCCGATGGATGAGGGCTCAATCATGGTAACACCGTTGTTACCGCCGTACGGGCATGTTCTCCGCCTATTGCATCAGTTTGCAGGACGCTGGCATGCTCATTGTTAAGTGGCTACTTATCGTTGTTACCGTTATAGTCATCGCGGGGGTACTTGCCGGTCAACTTGGACTACTCAAAGGTAAGGCACCCAACGACCTTGGCGTGCATGAGGGCAAACTCAAACCACCCTCGAAAACGCCCAATAGCGTATCCAGTCAGGCCTCGCTCTACCCCGGCCACCCCCAGCTCGCTTATGCCAGCATCGCGCCGTTGCCACTGAAGGGCGATGCCGCCGCCACGCTGGTCCGCATTGGGAGCATCATCGAAGCCATGAATGGTGGACAAATAGTAAAAAGAGAACCCGGCTACCTTTACGCACAGTTTACTACCCGAATCATGAAGTACATCGACGATGCCGAGTTCTGGTTCGATCCGGCCGCTGGAGTTATTCAGGTACGCTCATCCTCGCGCCTGGGAAGTAGCGATTTAGGCGTAAATCGCGAACGTATCGAAATCATTCGCCAAAAGCTCGTTTCTTCCTGAGCTTGTCCAGCCACTCCACCGGTTTTAACCTAAATCCGGCAGTTGGACGGCGCGGAGTGTGTGGTTTTGGGGTGCAGGGCAGCGTTGCAAAAACTATGTAATCTGTCCTGTAGCGGGCTCACCCGGAAGGTGACGGTCAAATAACACAAAATATTTTTATTTATCATAGCTATAACCTGATAAATGAGCGGTCAGCTACCGGATTTAGGTTGAACATTGTTGGGAGACTGCAGACCGATACCCGGATGCGCTGATAGCTGCCGGACTCAAGAATCGAAGCGAAAAAGTGGCTGGAATAGAGATAAGTTTTGAGGGTTCTGAAAGCCAATATCTGTTTATTGGCCGAAAAGCCGCGAAAAATGGACCGGCCAGATGCTTTTTCAGCCAATTTCCTTTACGTCCGGCAGGCTGCTAGCGCAGTGCCAGCATATCCGTTTTCCATTACCATCCGTTCCATATGACTGCCGCGTTCCGCCTGATCTACCGAACCCTCCTCGCATTTCTTATACTGGCGTTGTTGCTGACAGGCTCCGCCTGGCTGGTGTTGCGTGGCAGCCTGCCTCAATACGGCGGCACGGTCGATGTGCCTGCCTTGACTGCACCCGTGATAGTCGAGCGCGATGCGCTCGGTAGCGTAACCCTGCGCGCACAGGATCACCATGATCTGGTTTGGGCGCTTGGTTACGTCCATGCACAGGAACGTTTTTTCGAGATGGACCTGATGCGGCGTAGCGCAGCGGGTGAATTGGCCGAATTGTTCGGTCCAGCCGCTCTGCCAGCCGACCGCAAAACCCGGAGGCACCGCATGCGCGCGCGCGCATCGGCGGCACTGGAAGCATTGCCCGCCGCACAGCGCGAATTGCTCGACGTATATCGCAATGGCGTGAATAAAGGTCTGGATGCACTTACCGCACGTCCATTTCCATATCTGCTGACGCGCACGCCCCCGCTTGCATGGCGCAGCGAGGACAGCATACTGGTTATCCAGGCGATGTATTTTACCCTGAACGATGCCGGCAATCGCCGCGAGCTTGCCTTCTCCACAATGCACACGGCGCTGCCAGAAGCCGCGTACCGGTTTCTGATTGCCAGTGGCGGTATGTGGGATGCGCCCCTCATGGGCACGGCGCTTCACTGGCCCCAGCCTCCCTCCGCTGGCGAGCTCGATCTGCGCAAGCTTGACCCCAGCCTTATGCGCGGCGCCGATGAACATGGCGACGACCTGCCCGGCAGTAACAGCTTTGCCGTCGCCGGTACGCTGGCTGCGGGCGCCGCCCTGGTTGCCAACGACATGCATCTGAAGCTGCGTGTGCCGAACATATGGTTCCGCACACGCCTGATCTATCCGAATTCGCGCCGTCCCGGACTTATGAACGATATCATCGGCGCCAGTCTGCCCGGTACGCCAGCCATTGCGGTCGGCTCCAACCGTCAGGTTGCCTGGAGCTTTACAAACAGTTATGGCGATTTTGCCGACTGGGTTCGCATTACGCGTCACCCGGCGGATCCTTCACGCTATCGCAGCGCGGCCGGATGGAAATCCGCCACCATTCACCACGAAATCCTCCATGCGCACGATGCGCCTGACGAGGTGCTGGATGTTTACGAGACCGAGTGGGGCCCCGTCCTGGACACAGACCATGACGGCACGCCCCTCGCACTGGCCTGGACCGCGCACCGGCCCGGTGCGGTGAATATGGAACTCGCCCTGCTGGAAGAGGCGGAAACCGTGGATGAAGCAATCGTGATTGCACAGAACGCGGGCATTCCGGCGCAGAATTTCATAGCCGGCGATCGGAATGGCAAAATTGCCTGGACTATCGCGGGCCGCATCCCCGCACGGATTGGCGGCTATGATCCGATACTTCCCGCGGACTGGAGCGAGCCGAATACGGGATGGGACGGCTGGCTCATGCCCGCGCAATACCCGATCATTACCAATCCTCCGCAGCAGCGCCTGTGGACCGCAAATGCGCGTACTGTCGAGGGTCTCATGCTCGACAGGCTGGGCGATGGCGGCTACGACCTCGGTGCCCGCGCAAGGCAGATCCGTGACGGCTTGCAGAAATTTGAGCATTTCTCAACCGCCACCATGCTCGCGATCCAGCTTGATGACCGCGCGTTGTTCCTGGAGCACTGGCGGCAGCTTCTCGCATTGACCCTTGACCGCACGAAAGCGGCACCATGGCGCACCGAGATGAAGCAAGCATTTGGAGACTGGAATGGTCATGCCGCGACGGGCTCGGTTGCCTACCGCTTGGTACACGAGTTCCGCCAGGAGGTCATAGATAATGTACTTGCCGGTTTTGCCGCCGCAATCCGGCGCAGCGACCCCCGCTTTGTGCTGCCGAAGTTAAGCCAGGCCGAGCACGCAGTGTGGACGTTGATCGAACGCCGTCCGCAACACCTCCTGCCACCGGGCTACTCCGATTGGGAAGACTTGCTCGGCAGGTGTGCCAAACGCGTGGCCGAACGTATGCAAACCCAACCAGGTGGCATCGCGGCACGCAACTGGGGTGAGCGCAATACCGCGCGCATCCGGCATCCGCTCAGCCAGGCGCTGCCGCAGTTTATTGGCAATTGGCTGGATATGCCGAGAGATCCCCTCCCCGGCGACAGCAAAATGCCGCGTGTACAGGGGCCAGACTTCGGCGCTTCGGAGCGGTTTGCGGTCGCACCCGGTGATGAAGAACACGGTTATTTCGAGATGCCCGGCGGACAGAGCGGGCACCCGCTCTCGCCGTATTATGGCAGCGGACATGCCGACTGGGTAATCGGTAAACCGACGCCATTCCTGCCTGGCCAATCCGAGCATACGTTGCTCTTGCGTCCGCTTGCGAAGACCCCGTAATTATGAAACACGGCAGAGGTAGCCTTCTTGTTACGTAGTGGCGTCGCAACGTGCGATGTATGGGGCAAGAAAACCAACATATCAGCGATATCTTTCCTGATTGCAGAGGCCTATCCTGGCCTAGGGCCTGTTAACAGGCCCTAGGTTCGGTAGCCTGGATTCCCTTTTGATACTGGGTATAAATGTAGATGGGCAATGCCAACTCGCCCAGGTGATGCTCGATCAGCGGCCGCACTACATCCCAATCCAGACCGCCCGCACCGGTGGCCAGACGCGGTAAAGCCAAGCTGGCGAATCTGTCATTTTCCAGCAGATAACGCAGTTCTCGCAGCGCCTGATTTACGTATTCGGTTCTGGCGCGTCCCGCCCCGCTACTGTGGCTTTGCGGCGTTTCCTGAATGATCAGATTAACGATGCGTTTGTTCATTGCGCCAGACCATACCCAAACTGCACCGGATTTCGGCTGTGTAGTGTGGCAAAAATGACGGAAATCTTTTGCCATTGCGGGCCATTGCCCGCACAGGCTCAAGGCGAGACCTTGATCGAAATGATCATTGGGGGCAACCCCATGAGCAATGACCTGAGCATGACTCAATAAGATATCGCCCTTTACCTCATGTATCATGTGGCCTCCAGCAATAGACACCAAATAAAAAATGATTTACAAGCGTTTTAGTATAGCAATTTGATTTTTATTTGCTGGCATCTGAACTGTATCTGATAGGATAAAACCGGAAGATTTTGAAAAATAAATTGCATCGCCCACTGACCGCGCTGAGCCTCAGATCGATTTGCCCTACCGTGAGCTGAATCCATGGGGTTTGTAAAAAGTCGCACTCACTTAAATAAAAATCCCGCATGCAAATTCCAGGCCTGATTGACAAACAACTTTGGATTGTCTATAAAAAAACTGATGCGAAGTTCTTTCCCAAGATCCGATGATCACTCCGGCAATCTCAATCCTCGCCCGGTCATCTGACC
>CAJDUY010000010.1_pt1 | contig 19620 bp, 18 predicted proteins | sample 7390911 | NCBI WGS metagenome assembly CAJDUY01 (sample SAMEA7055686, study PRJEB34461) | soil metagenome | biome: terrestrial ecosystem; feature: Peninsula; material: soil | place: Antarctica | collected 2016 | reverse complement strand
ATTGTGAAACCTCCTGTCCCTGCATCTGGTTGCAGCCGCCATCAGAAGGAAATTGCAAACTACTGGTAGCCTGGCATATTGAATCTGGCCATTTTAATGACCAGCGGCTGGATGGATTGAACGTTGCCTTAGCCTGCTATTCGCCAGGCCGCATGATAGAAGGAGGGTGGCAAGCGGCCCTGTATGTGGATGAGCAGGCGACCGACCTGCAGTTTGACGCGATCACTCAGATTTTTGGCGGTAAACTAGGTGGCCATCTTTCAATCCTGATGAGTCTTGTCAGTGAGGTCTTAGGCGTCAAAAAAGTCAGGATCGATTATGCAGAGGACGGCAAAAAGCGATGGCTCGTCATTCCGCAAATCGCACAAGCAGAAATTGAGGCTATTCCAGGCATCACGGATGGAGAGGCAACCATCAACAATCCACCTTTATGCGTTGTAACCAGCCATCCGGTCGTTGTGGCCCGGTCTGCCAACTATCAGTACCATGATTATGATAAAAACTGGACGTTCAGCGACCGTAATGGTTTTTATTCACCGTTTACCTACCAGCCTTGACACAATTGAATTGATCTGCGGTCTTGGCTGAGGCTTGCGAATTTAGGCTACCGGCTTTAAAAGCAGGTTTTTGATTCATTGTCTCCCGTCAAACAGGGAAATAAAAACAGGTTCCCAGCGAGGCCGAAGCTGGATGCATAGAGCTCAATCCGTTATTCTGTTGCCCCTGCTGGCAGTTATTGGCAGCGCCTGGGCTTACCTCATCTATCTGCATTGGCAAATGAATTTGATGCCGATGGCCGAAATGTGGATGGCTCCATCAGATCTATCCGCATGGAAAATTGGCGATTTCGGGTTGGTGTATCTGATGTGGGCCGCCATGATGGCCGGAATGATGCTGCCATCCGCCATACCCATGATTCTTGCGTTCTCCCAAGTTTGCAGAAAACGCTATTCTGCACCCCTAAAATTCATTTTTCTTTTTATCTCCTCTTATGTCCTGGTATGGCTGTTATTCAGCGTTGCCATGGCAGTGTTGCAGTGGCTGCTGCATGGCCTGCATGTTTTATCTCCCATGATGGATACTGAAAACGAATATCTCGCCAGCGTGATTTTCCTGGGCGCAGGGGTGTATCAATTGACGCCTCTGAAAAATAGCTTTTTGCGATATTGCCGATCTCCAGCAGGCTTTTTATTGAATGAATGGCGGGATGGAGCAAAAGGCGCTTTCAGCATGGGTTTAAAGCACGGCAGCACGTGTGTTGGATGTTGCTGGGCACAGATGCTAATCATGTTTGCTGTTGGTGTCATGAATCTGTTGGGGATGGCATTGATCACCTTGGTGATCTTGGTGGAAAAGGTCGCACCTCTCAAGAGCCATCTGATTTCCAGGAGTATCGGGATAGCATTTGTGGGATGGGGGCTGTGGTTATTACAGAGCAATAGTCCAATGCCCTCATAGTGTCGCTATGGACACTGGCCGAACAGATTCGATTTCGGCCAGGGGCATTGGCTGGGATTGTAAGCCCAAACCCTCGAAATTTTCCCAAGCCCTTTTAAACCCTGGGTTTAGGGCGCAATGGAACGTAAAACCCGGTTAGCATCTGCGTCGTTGGGGTTGCACAATGGCCGTAGCTCGCCTTGAGTAACTGCTTCGGGCACTGCGAAGGAGTAACGTCCCAGCAGATTTATGTGCCGCTCATGAACGAAGGGCGGCATGTACGCGTATTCGATATAAAACAAAGTAAAAACTAATCATCAATATGATATTCTTTTGTTCCAGGTATTCATATTAATATAGGATATCAACGCAAGCATCAGATTTCAGAATGTTTTTTCAGGTGACCTTGATCGATGCCTGTGGGAAATTTATGGGTTCAGATTATCCTGTAATTGCTCTCCATCTTGTCGGAGCAGTCATCGCCGGGGGAATTATCGGTCTTGAGAGGACGCTCCACGGTCATCCTGCCGGTTTTAGAACTCACGCGCTGGTATGCCTGGCATCCAGCCTCCTGATGTTAGTGACGCTTTATGAATGGAAGTGGCTGCCCGGCTTGCCGCTTGACTCCATCCGAATGGACCCGACCCGGATAGCCCAGGGAATAATGACGGGCATAGGCTTTCTTGGCGCAGGTGTCATTTTCAAGGAGGGTCTGAGTGTCCGCGGTTTAACCACTGCTGCTTCCATTTGGATCACAGCAGGAATCGGCATCCTGATGGGTGTAGGATTTTATGTCCCCGCTATTATCGGAACCATGCTCACACTCGGGGTTCTCTCTCTGTTTCAGCTGATTGAAAATAAAGTCCCCCGTCAGTCGTATGCCCAATATCATGTTAGTTTCGATAGAAACAACGTGATGGGAGAGCGCAAAGTGAGAGAACTTTTGGCCGACCACGGGTTTGAGATTGCCAACATGAGTTATCGCATCACTCAAGCCGGATTATTCGAATATCGCATGGATATTCGAACCATAACCCCCGGCAGAGCCTCTGCTCTCGCGGAAGAATTGCGCGGACTGGAATCAGTCCGCGAATTCCGCATCTCGACGACTGGCAATTAATGACTTCCCAGTTAGTGACTTCCGAGTAGCGGTTACACGTTAATCTCTTTAAGATCGCTTTATTATTCGATTGTCCATAATTGAGGATTTCTTTGCCGGCGCACGGGCAGAGCGAAGGGCATGCATCAAATTTGCCTTGGGTTTCTGCCTGACCGGATAAAACGGGGATATAAGAGGGAAATAAGTGCAAAAAAAAGGATTCCCGTAGAATCCCATCTCAAGCAACAAACGAAAAAGCAGCGTTTACCTCACCGGCCACCGTTTTATGGTCTCTAGAAACACCCTGTCCGTTCCATCTCCCGCCACGCCTTCTATTCCTCGACATTTTACTTTATCCATGGCCAGACAAAAGTCCCTCATTTCCATGCAATCCACCGCCCATTCGCCAGGTTCAGATTCATATATCGCATCTTCCATCGTCAATGCAGCCGCGTCCCAATGACCATGAGCAATCTCTACCATGGCAATTTTGCATCGCGTCACCTGATCGGGAGGTGCTGTCATCAAAATTTCGAACATCGTTTTCATGATTGCCTCCTTCCAAAAAAACTCATCTCATAACCATATGACCGCAATTCTCTGATTCGGTGCGTCTCATCCATATCTTTTTTTGAAACTTAGCCTGGGTGCGTGGTTTGAGTCATTACCGAGGGTCCTCCAACGCGCGTGCCATCCGTGAGGGATGTAGTGTGAGCCAGCGGTCCGGCTGGTGTTCCACCATGCGTGATTTCCTCACCTGAGATAAAGGATGGCAAGTCATAATTATGTTGGCTACCGTACAGAATGTTGGTACAGGATTCGGAATACTGAATTTATTGGTATTTTTTCTCCTCCCCCGGTCCTCGCCCGAACAATCAAGAGCCTGATCGAAAGGAACCTGATACTTGAATATGCCGGCAGCACAATCGGCTGAGATTTGGCCTCTGGTAGTTTATTTCCTTCTCATTATCGTGCTGATGGCGGGGGTTCTGACACTTTCGCATCTTACGGGGGAACGCCACCGGGCCGGGGCGGCAAATGAGCCGTTCGAGGCGGGTATTGTTACGGTCGGGTTTGCGCGGTTGCGCCTGTCTGCCAAATTTTACCTGATTGCAATGTTCTTTGTGATCTTCGATATGGAAGCCGTGTTCCTTTTTGCCTGGGCAGTCGCTTTTCGCGAGCTCGGATGGGCGGGTTATATCGAGGTAGCTGTCTTCATCAGCGTTCTGGTCGCGGCGCTTGCTTATTTATGGCGACTGGGCGCCCTGGATTGGGGCTCCAGCAAACATACTCACATAGGCAAAAAAGGAGTGCACGATGCGATGGTCCCTGACCAAGACAATTAAGACAACCAAGTCAACCGAGCAAATCGGGCCAATCGAGTCCAGCGAGCCAAGTGAGCCGCTGCGGCATACATCAGCAGCGCCTAGTAATCATGGCATTGAAGAAGATGGGCAACGAAGTGTATTGCTGGCGCGGTTACAAGATCTTGTCGCGTGGAGCCGCAAAAATTCTGTCTGGCCATACAATTTCGGCCTGTCGTGCTGCTATGTGGAAATGGCCACGAGCTTCACCAGCAAGTACGACATTGCCCGGTTTGGCGCCGAAGTAATCCGGGCCTCACCCCGCCAGGCTGACTTGATCGTCATCTCTGGCACCGTATTCATGAAGATGGCGCCGGTGATCCAGCGGCTTTACGAGCAAATGCTGGAACCGCGCTGGGTTATCTCGATGGGCTCCTGCGCCAATTCTGGCGGCATGTATGACATTTATAGCGTGGTACAAGGGGTGGATGCGTTCATTCCGGTGGATATTTATGTTCCAGGGTGTCCGCCGCGTCCTGATGCATTCATGCAGGGCCTGAATCTGCTCCAGGATGCGATTGGCAAGGAAAGGCGTCCGTTGAGCTGGGTCATCGGCCCGCAAGGGATCGAGCGTTCGGACCGGCTATCGCAGCGGGATCTCAACAGAACGCGGAGAATGCGTGAGACAGTACTGCGCAGTCCCGACGAGGTCTGAACCTTGAGCGAAACTTTATCCGGCATCGTCCTTGAAACCGGCATTCCGGACATTCTGCAGGAATTGCAGAATCGCTTCGGTACGAGGGTCGGTCGCGCCCAGGCAACCCGTGACAGCATGCCCACCCAGTGGATCGCGAGAAACAGTGTGTGCGATGTTTTGCGTTACCTGAAACTGGAGGTGGAGCGTCCTTACCGCATGCTATATGATCTTACTGCCATCGACGAGCGCACCCGCGACCACCGCGACGATCAGCCAGCAAGTCATTTCACTGTAGTTTATCACTTGCTGTCGTTCGAGCGCAACACGGACATCCGCCTCAAGATCGCGCTCTCTGTCAACGATCTGCTGGTGCCTACCATAACCGGTATCTGGCCCGCCGCAAATTGGTATGAGCGCGAGATATGGGACATGTTCGGTATTGTTTTTACAGGCCATCCGCACCTGCGTCGTATCCTTTTGCCTCCCTGGTGGGAAGGCCATGCGCTGCAGAAGGATCATCCGGCGCGTGCCACGGAGATGGCGCCGTTCCGCTTGTCACAGGATAAGGAGGACGCAGAGCAGGAGACGTTGCGCTTCCATCCAGAAGAGTGGGGAATGCGGCGTGCACATGAAGGCACCGATTTCATGTTTCTTAACCTGGGACCCAACCACCCTGGCGTGCACGGCGTCTTTCGCATCATATTGCAGCTCGATGGAGAAGAAATTGTCGACGCCGTGCCTGATATCGGCTTTCACCACCGCGGCGCGGAAAAAATGGGCGAACGCCAATCCTGGCATACCTACATCCCTTACACGGACCGTGTTGATTATCTGGGAGGGGTGATGAACAACCTTCCCTATGTGCTGGCGGTAGAGAAACTGGCCGGAATCGAAGTACCCCACCGGGTGAAGGTAATCCGCGTGATGATGGCCGAGTTTTTCCGCATCGCCAGCCACCTGGTGTTCTACGGCACTTATGCGCAGGATCTGGGTGCGCTGTCGCCGGTATTTTTCATGTTCACCGACCGCGAGCGGGTGTTCGATATCGTCGAGGCCATCTGCGGCGGACGCATGCATCCGAGCTGGTTTCGCATCGGCGGCGTGGCGCAGGATCTGCCGAAGGGATGGGACAAGCTGGTGCGAGACTTCCTTGATTACCTGCCGCCCCGGCTCGGCGAGTACGACAAGATCGCGCTGGGAAACAGCATCCTGAAGGCCCGCAGCCGGGACGTGGGCAGCTATACAGTGGAAGAAGCGATAGAGTGGGGCGTGACCGGGCCCGGCCTGCGCGCGACCGGTTTTGAATGGGATTTTCGCAAGGCGCGGCCTTACTCCGGCTACGACCAGTTCGAGTTCGACATACCGACCGGTCAGCGCGGCGATTGCTATGACCGCTGCGCTGTCCGCGCGGAGGAAATTCGCCAGAGCCTGCGCATCATTGAGCAGTGCCTGAACCATATGCCGGCCGGTCCCTATAAAGCGGATCATCCGCTTACTACCCCGCCGCTTAAAAAGCACACGTTACAGGACATCGAGACCCTCATCGATCATTTCCTGGGCGTGAGTTGGGGGCCGGTCATTCCGCCGGGAGAAGCATTCATGGGTATCGAGGCAACCAAGGGAAGCAATGGCTATTACCTGATCAGCGACGGCAGTACCATGGCCTACCGGGTACGCATCCGCACGCCTTCCTTTCCGCATCTGCAGATGATTCCCCTGATCAGCCGCGGGCTGATGATTCCGGATTTGATCGCCATTCTGGGCAGTATCGATTTTGTAATGGCCGACGTGGACCGTTGAGAAAATATGCTGAGCGAACAGGAAAGAACGGAAATAGAGGCTCACTCGCAGCATTACCCGAACGCGCGCGCGCTCTGTGTCGAGGCGCTCAAGATCGTACAGCAGCATCGCGGCTGGGTGTCGGATGAAGGCATCGCGGATGTAGCTGAGGCCCTCCAGATGACCCGGACCGAATTGGAGGGTGTCGCGACTTTTTACAACATGATTTTTCGGAAACCGGTGGGCAGCCATGTGATTTTACTATGCGACAGCGTGAGTTGCTGGATCATGGGTTACGACCGGCTGCGTGAACACTTGCATGCACGGTTGGGTATCGGGCTGGGCGAGACGAGCGCCGATGGCTGCTTTACCCTGTTGCCGAATGTATGCCTTGGCGCCTGCAACCATGCACCGGCGATGATGATAGACAACGCGCATTATCAGGATCTGGATCCTGACAGGATCGATGAAATTCTCGCTAAGTATCCGAAGTATTCGCAGGAAGAAAAAAAGGAAAAAAAAGAGTCCGCTGATGGAAACACCGCTGACCCGTAATATTTCGCCGGGCAAAGAACCGCCGGATCTCACGCAATACGTGAAAGGGGGCGGCTATGCGGCGCTGCGCAAGGCCTTGCGCATGGCGCCCGGCGAAGTGATGGCGGCGGTAAAGGAATCAAACCTGCGCGGACGCGGCGGAGCGGGGTTTCCGACCGCTCAGAAATGGAGTTTTGTGCCGATGGGGGATGATGCGCCGCATCCCAAGTACCTCGTCTGCAATGCGGACGAAATGGAACCTGGCACATTCAAGGACCGCCTGTTGCTTGAAGGCGATCCGCACCAGTTGATAGAAGGCATGATCGTCAGCGCGTATGCGATCCAGGCCGATGTCGGCTACATTTTCCTGCGCTGGGCTTACAAGCTCGCGGCGGAGCGACTGAAACAGGCAATCGCCGAAGCATACAGTCACGGTTATCTCGGCAGAAATGTCCTGGGCTCAGATTACGGTCTGGAACTCCACCTCCATGTCAGCGCCGGACGCTACATGTGCGGGGAAGAGACCGCACTGCTCAATGCACTCGAAGGCAGGCGCGCCAATCCGCGATCAAAACCTCCGTATCCGCAGGTAAGCGGTTTGTGGGGCAAGCCCACTGTCGTCAACAATGTCGAAACGTTGTGCAACGTGCCGCATATCGTGAACCATGGCGCCGCATGGTTCAAAAGCCTGAGCCGTAGCGACGATGGTGGCACCAAACTGTATGGTGTCAGCGGAAGAGTGAAAAAGCCGGGACTGTGGGAATTGCCGATGGGCACTCCCATCCGTGAAATTCTGGAAGAACATGCTGGTGGCATGCATGATGGATACCGGTTTCGCGGTCTCCTGCCGGGTGGGGCGTCGACCGATTTCCTCATCGCCGACCACCTTGATGTAGCCATGGATTTTGATTCGATGCAGGCCGTGGGCAGTCGCCTCGGCACCGGCACCATGATCGTCCTCGATGACAAGACCTGTCCCGTGGGCATGCTGCGTAATCTCGAACACTTTTTCGCACAGGAGTCGTGTGGATGGTGCACGCCTTGCTGGTCCGGACTTTCATGGGTCGAGCAGATCCTCCAAGGCCTGGAAGAAGGACAAGGTCAACCCTCGGATCTGGAACAACTGCAATCCCATGCGCACCTGCTGGGCCCGGGACATACCTTTTGCGCGTTGGCGCCGGGCGCCGCGGCGCCGCTGGAGAGCGGCCTCAAGTATTTCAGGGATGATTTTGAACGGCACATCCGCGAGAAATGCTGCCCCTGGAGATGAAAGTGATAACCATCCATATCGACAATCGGGCTTATACGGTCAAAGGTGGCGAAAGCCTGCTGCAGGAATGTCTTTCGCTGGGGCTCGACATTCCGTATTTCTGCTGGCATCCGGCCATGGGCTCGGTGGGTGCCTGCCGTCAATGTGCGATCAAGCAATTCAAGAACGAAGATGACAAGCGCGGCAAGATCGTCATGGCCTGCATGACGCCCGCTACGGATGGAGACCGTATTTCGATTGAGGACCCCGAAGCACGGGAATTCCGCGCAAGCATAATCGAATGGCTGATGCTCAATCATCCGCACGATTGCCCGGTATGCGATGAGGGCGGCGAATGCCACCTGCAGGACATGACTGTCATGACCGGTCATGTCTATCGCCGCTACCGCGGCCGCAAACGCACGTTTTACAACCAGAACCTGGGGCCTCTCGTCAATCACGAAATGAACCGCTGCATTCAGTGCTATCGCTGCACTCGATTTTATCGCGAGTACGCCGGCGGACGCGATCTGGATGCGCTGGCGCTGCGCAATCAGGTTTATTTCGGCCGCCATGAGGATGGCACGCTCGAAAGCGAATTCAGTGGCAACCTGGTGGAGGTCTGTCCTACGGGTGTCTTTACCGACAAAACCCTGAAGCAGCATTACACACGCAAGTGGGATCTCCAGACCGCGCCCTCGGTGTGCGTGCACTGCGCGCTCGGCTGCAACACGATTCCCGGCGAACGCTATGGCACGTTGCGGCGCATACGCAATCGTTTCAATGGCGCGGTCAATGGGTATTTCCTGTGCGATCGCGGGCGCTATGGATACGATTTCGTCAACAGCCCGCGCAGGATCGGACAACCTCTCCTGCGAAAAGACAGGAACGCACCGCTGCAACCCGCCACCAAACGCGACGCGCTTCAGCACCTGGCCACGCTGCTGTCTAATGGGAGCAGAGTAATCGGCATCGGATCGCCACGCGCTTCGATCGAAGCCAATTATGCATTACGCACCCTCGTGGGACCCGAACGGTTTTACGCCGGCGCGTCCGAGCGGGATAGCCGCCTGCTCGCCTCCGTATTGCATATTTTGCGGCAGAGCCCCGCCCGCTCTCCGTCGTTGCACGAAGTGGAGCTCGCCGATGCGGTACTGGTGCTAGGCGAAGATGTAACCAATACGGCCCCGCGGCTGGCGCTCGCGTTGCGCCAATCAGTACGGCGCCAACCGCTCAAGATTGCCGAGAAGATGGGTATTCCACATTGGGATGACTATGCCGTGCGCGAGGCAGTGCAAGGGGAAAGAGGTCCATTGTTCGTCGCCACTGTTGCCAGCACCCGGCTGGACGACGTCGCCACGCAGACCTTTCGCGGCACGCCCGATGACCTGGCCCGTCTCGGTTTTGCAGTGGCGCATGCGCTGGACTCCAATGCTCCGCCGGTTCCCGATTTACCGGATGTGATGCGCAAGTTGGCCGATGCGATCGCGGAAGCGCTAAAAACGGCGGAGCGCCCTCTCGTCATCTCGGGCATGGGCTGCGGTGATACGACCGTCATTGAGGCGGCAGCCAACGTGGCGAGGGCGCTGTGCAATAGCGGGCACCCGGCGGAACTTTGCTTTACAGTTACCGAATGCAACAGCCTGGGCGCGGCGATGATAGGCGGCGCCAGCTTCGAATCGGCATTCGGAATGGTGCATGGTGCAGCCGATACCGCCGAAACTTTCGTCGATACCGTTATCATCCTTGAAAACGATCTTTATCAGAGCGCTGACGCCGCGGAGGTCGACCGGTTTCTTGCTGCCGTCCGGCATGTCGTGGTCATCGACCACATCAGCCACGAAACCAGTGCGAGAGCCGATGTGGTGTTGCCTGCGAGCACTTTCGCCGAGGCGGACGGCACATTGGTAAGCAACGAAGGCCGGGCGCAGCGCTTTTTCCAGGTATTCGTTCCGCCTGGAGATATCCAGGAAAGCTGGCGCTGGGCGCAAGATATCATGACCATGACCGGGCGCGGCAAGGATGACCCCTGGTTGAACCTGGATCATGTCATGGCGGCCTGTGCCAAGGATATCTCAGCGTTACAACCCATTTTGAGTGCCGCACCGGCGGCAAGTTTTCGAATCAATGGCCAGAAAATTCCGCGAGAACCGCACCGCTATAGCGGGCGCACGGCCATGCTGGCAGACATTAGCGTGCATGAGCCCGAGACACCGGACGATCCGGATGCACCGCTCTCGTTTTCGATGGAAGGATACCTGGGCCATCCTCCCTCGGCACTTATTCCCCGTTTCTGGGCGCCGGGCTGGAACTCGGTGCAGTCAGTCAACAAGTTTCAGGATGAGGTGAGCGGTCCGCTTACGGGTGGTGATCCGGGCGTGCGTCTGATCGAGCCCGCACCCAGTGGCGGAGGGGGTGATGGAATACCCTACTTCAGCAACATACCCGTGGCGTTCCGCCCGCGCACGAACGAATGGCTGGTCGTGCCGCTGCATCATATTTTCGGTACGGAGGCGCTGAGCGCGCTCGCGCCCGCCATCGCCGAGCTGGCTGCAAGGCCCTATCTGGCACTCAACCCCGAGGATGCGGCCGAACTCGGCCTGGCTGCCGGAGATAGCGCGCAATTGCAATTAAGCAGGAAACGCCGTGGCGATTACCGGTTACCGGTGCAATTGAAGCCCGAACTGCAACGTGGCGTTGCCGGACTGCCCGCCGGCCTGCCGGGGTTGACCGGAATCACGCTGCCGGCGTGGGCAAGAGTCGTGAAGAGGGAGGAGGGTGCAGGGATCGGGGAGGGCGCAGCGCCATGAGTGAACTGGTGCGAAGCTGGTCAAACGTGATCGGGATCCTGATCGTCGTATTCGGTTTCGCGGCGCTGCTGTCCTGGATCGAGCGCCGCCTGCTAGGCGTCTGGCAGGACCGTTACGGCCCCAACCGGGTGGGGCCGTTCGGCGTGCTGCAGGTCGTTGCCGATGCGATCAAGCTCCTCACCAAGGAAGACTGGATACCGCCGTTCGCCGACAAGGCAGTGTTCGTGCTGGCACCGGCGGTCATTGCCGTTACCACGCTGCTCGCGTTTGCCGTCGTACCCATCGCGCCGGGCATCGGCGTCGTCGATTTAAACATCGGGTTATTGTTTTTTCTCGCCATGTCGTCGCTTGGGGTATACAGCATCGTCCTGGGGGGGTGGGCATCGAATAACAAGTACTCGCTGCTGGGCGGCTTCCGGGCGGCAGCCCAGATGCTGAGCTATGAGGTCTTCATGGGGCTCTCGCTGATGGGTGTCGTCATGCTCGCCGGTTCGTTCAACCTGCGGGCTATCGTGCATGCGCAGGAAAACCTGTGGTTCTGCATTCCGCAAATCCTAGGTCTCGTAACTTTTACCGTGGCCGGAATCGCCGAGGCGCGCCGGTTGCCTTTCGATTTGCCCGAAGCGGAAAACGAATTGGTGGCGGGTTTTCATACCGAATACTCCGGCATGAAGTTCGGACTGTTCTTCATCGGCGAATATGTCGGTATCATCCTCATTTCGGCAATGATGGTGACATTGTTCTTTGGCGGGTGGCTGGGGCCGCTATTGCCGCCGCTGATGTGGTTTTTGCTCAAAACGTTTATCGTCATTGGTTTTTTCATTCTGCTGCGGGCGTCGTTGCCACGGCCCCGCTACGACCAACTGATGGCTTATGGCTGGAAGGCGATGTTGCCGCTGACGCTTGTCAATTTACTGGTCACGGGGGCCATCGTACTGGCGTGGGAATCATGACAGTTACATGCAACTTGAGGAGAAAAATGACATGTGGAATTCCCTGAAAACAATGTGGATCATCTTCCTGCATATGTTCCGGCGCAGGGTAACGATTCAATACCCGGACGAGAAGCCCTATATCTCGCCACGCTGGCGCGGCCGCATCATCTTGAGCCGCGATCCCGACGGGGAGGAGCGGTGCGTCGCATGTTATCTCTGCGCGGCCGCCTGCCCGGTGGATTGCATCGCTCTCCAGGCAACGGAAGACGAATATGGCCGGCGCTACCCGGTATTTTTCCGGATCAATTTTTCACGCTGCATTTTTTGTGGTTTTTGCGAAGAAGCGTGTCCCACCGACGCGATCCAGCTCACCCCGGATTTCGAGATGGGTGAATACGACCGGAAAAACCTGGTGTACGAAAAAGAGGATTTGCTCATCGACGGTACCGGCAAATACCCCGATTACAACTTCTACCGCGTGGCGGGGCTCGCCATAGGAGGCAAGGGCGGCAAGAACAAGGGCGACGCCGAGAACGAAAAGCCACCTGTAGATCTGCATAGCCTGTTGCCCTGAATTTGAAAACCGAATCCGAAGTACAGAAGGCGTCATGGAAATTACATTTTATCTATCCGGTGCCATCGCCATCGCCGCCACGCTGAGGGTCGTCACTAGCTTGAGCGCAGTGCATGCGCTGCTCTATCTGATCGTCTCGCTGCTCGCCGTGGCCGTCGTGTTCTACGTGCTGGGCGCACCCTTTGCGGCGGCGCTGGAAGTTATCATCTACGCGGGTGCGATCATGGTGCTGTTTGTGTTCGTAATCATGATGCTCAACCTGGGCAAGGACGCCACGGCACGCGAGCGGGACTGGCTGAACCCCGGCATGTGGGCAGGACCTGCCATTCTGGCTGCGCTACTGCTCGCCGAGCTGGTTTATATCTTTGCTCACGGCAGCGGCACGCACTCGGGCGCGGCCGTGGTGGATGCGAAAGCGGTCGGCATTGCGCTCTTCGGACCCTATCTTCTCGGCGTTGAACTGGCTTCGCTGCTGCTGCTGGCAGGGCTGGTAGGGGCTTGCCATCTGGGTTGGCATGAAGCGGGGCGTGACCATGAGAACAGTTGAGGCCATGGCTGCGATCCCCTTGCATCACGGGCTGATGCTTGCGGCAATCCTGTTCGCGCTGGGGATGATCGGCGTCCTGGTGCGGCGCAATCTGATCTTCATTTTGATGTCGATTGAAATCATGCTCAATGCAGTAGGGCTTGCCTTCGTGGTTGCCGGCGCGCGCTGGGAGCAGGCCGACGGCCAGGTGATGCTCATCTTTATCCTGTCGCTGGCGGCCGCGGAAGTCTCGGTCGGCCTGGCGCTACTGCTGCTGTGGCATCGCCGCTTCCAGACGCTGGATGCCGATGCGGTAAGCAGAATGCGGGGATGACATGCTGCCCCTGCTGTGGCTTATTCCCATTTTGCCCCTGACCGGTTTCCTGGTGCTGGCGCTTGGCGGCGGCCACCTGGCGCGAACCGGCATCGCCGTGGTCGGCGTGGGCTCCGTAGGACTTTCTGCACTCGCCGCCATCCTGATAGGTTTCGATTTCATTGCCGCACCGCCCGCGGGGTTTGCGTTTCACCAAGTGGCATGGACCTGGATGGACATAGCCGGTTTCACGCCGAAGATCGGTTTCTACCTGGATGCACTGTCGCTGGTAATGGTGCTGGTCGTAACCGTAGTGAGCTTCCTCATCCACCTCTATTCCGCCGAATTCATGGCCGGCGATGAAGGCTACCGCCGTTTCTTTGCCTACATGAATTTGTTCGTAGCCTCCATGTGCATACTGGTGCTTGCCGACAATCTGCTGTTTCTCTATCTGGGCTGGGAGGGCGTCGGACTGTGCAGCTATTTGCTGATTGGGTTCTGGTACAAGGATTCCGCCAACGGACTCGCCGCGCGCAAGGCATTTATCGTTACCCGGATCGGCGATGCCGCGATGGCGATCGGACTTTTCCTGCTATTCACCCATCAAGGCACGCTGGACATCCAGCCGCTCATGCAGCAGGCGGCGCAAGAGGGGCCCGAAGGATCGGGGGTCGCGATCGCGGCCGCAGCGCTATTGCTCGCAGGGGCGGTGGGTAAATCGGCCCAGCTCCCGCTACAGACCTGGCTACCTGATGCAATGGCCGGTCCCACGCCCGTCAGCGCGCTGATCCATGCTGCCACCATGGTGACAGCCGGTGTCTACCTGATCACCCGCACCCATGTGCTCTATACGCTGGCACCGCCGGTGCAACTGGCTGTGGCGGTGATCGGTGCGCTTACCTTGTTGCTGGCAGGCTTCAGTGCGCTGGTTCAGCATGACCTCAAGCGTGTGTTGGCCTATTCCACCATCAGCCAGATTGGCTATATGTTCCTCGCCTTGGGCGTGGGTGCCTGGTCAGCGGCGATTTTCCATTTAATGACGCACGCTTTCTTTAAAGCTCTGTTGTTCCTGAGTGCGGGCGTGGTCATCATGAGCCTGCATGAGGAACATGATATCTTCAGGATGGGAGGACTGCGCAAGAAACTCCCTGTCGCATTCTGGACTTTCCTGATTGGCGGCGCCTCGCTTGCGGCGCTGCCATTGATCACGGCGGGGTTCTACAGCAAAGACCTGATTCTGTGGCAAGCATGGTCGTCAGCGGATGGAAATCCCTTGCTATGGGCTGCGGGATGGGCCGGTGCGCTGCTTACCGGCCTCTACATCTTCCGTGTGGTATTCATCGTCTTTTTCGGCAAAGCCAGAGCCCCGGCCGTGGCAGCTATCCCAGCGGCCGCGGTTGCAACAGCCAGCAAGCATATAGGGTTGCGCATAAAAATCCCGCTCATCACGCTCGCATTGCTGTCGCTGGTGGGCGGCTGGATCGAACTGCCGCCGCTTCTGGGCAACCTGACCCTGTTCTCCGATTTTGTACAGCAAGCCTTGCCGCCAACTCGAATTGTCCACGACGGCGGCAGCCTCGAACTGATCCTGGAACTGCTGGCGGCGGGCGCATCACTGGGCAGCATTTATGCTGCATACCTATTGTTTTTGCGTTATCCACGTTGGCTGGATCAGTCAAGGCAATGGCCGGTTTTTCAAACGTTGCACAAGTTCTGGCAGACAGATTGGGGTTTCGACGGACTCTATGACAAGATATTCGTGCGGCCGTACCTCTGGCTCGCACGCGTCGACCAGCACGACGTTATCGATAGCATTTACACCGGCGCCGCACGGCTCTGCCTATTTTTCTATCGCAGCTTGAGCGAGGCGCAAACTGGCCAGGTACGCCGGTACGCCATGGCGATTGCAGCCGGTTCGATCATGGTTGTGTTCATCGCGGTGTTCGCATGATTCTCGCTGCGCTGATTTTTGTCTTGGCGGCAGGCGGTTTGCTGGCGTGGACGGCGGGGCGCTGGCATAAGGATTTGCCACGCTGGATCGCGCTTATCACAGTGGGGATCGAACTCGTGCTGGCGCTAGGGTTCTGGTTGCAGCATACGGATACCGTCATTGCCTCCGCCTCGAGCGCGTGGCTGGCGCAGACCACGACGGCTTGGATTCCTCGATTCGGCATCAGTTTTCATCTCGCCATGGATGGCTTGAGCCTGCTTCTGATCGTACTTACCGCGTTCCTCGGCGTGGTGTCGGTGGCTTGTTCGTGGACTGAAATCCGGCAGCGCGCCGGATTCTATTACTTCAACCTGCTGTGGACCCTGGCGGGCGCCGTCGGTGTCTTTCTCGCGCTTGACCTGTTCCTCTTCTTCTTTTTCTGGGAACTGATGCTGGTGCCGATGTATTTCATGATCGCTATCTGGGGGCACGAGAACCGCCGTTACGCATCGATCAAGTTCCTTATCTTCACGCAGGGAAGCGGCCTGTTGATGCTGCTGGCTATCCTGGCGCTGGTATTTGCTCATTTCAACAATAGCGGCGTCCTGACTTTCGATTATTTCGACCTGATGGGTACAGTAATGGCGCCGTCCACGGCGCTGTGGGTCATGCTTGGCTTTTTCATCCCGTTCGCGGTCAAGCTGCCGGTAGTGCCGTTCCATACCTGGCTGCCGGACGCCCATACCGAGGCGCCGACAGCGGGGAGCGTCATCCTCGCCGGCGTGATGTTGAAAACGGGGGCGTACGGGTTGCTGCGCTTCGTTGTTCCGCTGTTTCCCGAGGCTGCGCTGCAATTTACGCCAGTTGCGATGGCGCTGGGGGCGGCTGGTGTGCTATACGGTGCATTCCTGGCATTTGCGCAGACCGATCTCAAGCGCTTGATAGCCTATACCAGCGTAAGCCATCTGGGCTTCGTCGTGCTTGGCGTATTCGCATGGAATCCTTGGTCGCTCAGCGGCGCGGTGATGCAAATGATCGCGCATGGTATCAGCACGGGGGGATTATTCGTCATCGCAGGCATCCTGCAGGAGCGCACCCATACACGCGACATGCGCCGTTTTGGCGGCCTGTGGAGTGTCACGCCACGCCTCGCGGCGCTGGGGCTATTTTTTGCCATTGCCGCGCTTGGGTTGCCGGGGACGAGTAACTTCGTGGGTGAGTTTCTGATATTGCTAGGGTCGTACCAGGTCAATATCGAGCTTACTGTTGCGGCGACGCTTGGCTTCGTCGGCAGCGTCGTGTATGCACTCGCTCTGGTCCAGAAAACATTTCACGGTGAAAATACGCACGGTTGGCAACTGCCCGATCTCTCCGTTCGGGAAATGACAACCCTTTGTGCCATGGCCGCCGTTACGGTCTTGCTTGGACTGTATCCGCAACCCGTCCTCGACATGGCAGCGTCCGCCATCAATGGTCTGCGAAACATGGCGGCCGGGCAATACCAAACGAGTGCCGAATGATCCTGACACATTCCGATATGATGGTCTTGCTGCCGCTCATCATCGTCGCGGCGAGTGCGGTGGCGGTGATGCTGGCGGCTGCTTTTTACCGCCGCTCGCAGCCAGTAATGGTGTTGACACTGCTCGGGCTGATCATCTCCTTCGCGGCATTGCCTTTGGCAGCGAGCTTCGCGCCGCGCCAGGTTACGCCACTGCTGATCGTGGATAACTACGCGCTGTTCTACATGGGCCTTATCTTCGTTGCGACCTTTGTCGTCACGGTGTTGTGCTACCGTTATTTCGGTGGCCGGGAAAGCCACCATGAGGCTCTTTATATCCTGCTGCTGCTGGCTGCGCTAGGCGGCGCGGTACTGGTGGCGAGCAGTCATTTCGCGTCACTTCTGCTCGGGCTCGAGTTGCTCAGCGTTTCGCTTTTTGCGCTGATAGCCTATCCTCGAAGCACCGAGCGTCCGCTTGAGGCGAGCATTAAATATCTGATTTTGGCGGGCTTTTCCTCCGCATTCCTGCTGTTCGGCATGGCGTTGATCTATGCGCAACTGGGTACGATGCAGTTCGCGCAGATCGGTGCCACACTTGCCGTTCCCGGACAGCGGCTTGATGCTTACGGGCTTGCCGGGCTTGCACTTATCCTGGTCGGCGTCGGATTCAAACTGGCACTGGTACCCTTCCATATGTGGACCCCCGACGTATATGAGGGCGCGCCTGCGCCGGTATCCGCATTCATCGCCACGGTCTCCAAAGGCTCCATGTTTGCGATGCTACTGCGCTATTTCGTCGTAGCGGGCGCATACCCCTTGCAATCGATCACGCTGGCGCTGAGCATGATCGCAGCCGTTACGATACTGACGGGGAACCTGCTCGCATTGCGGCAGGATAATATCAAGCGGATTCTTGCCTATTCCTCGATCGCTCAACTTGGCTATCTGCTGGTTGGCTTTCTGGCGTTCGGCGCCATGGCGGTCGAAGCCGTAGCTTATTATCTTGCGGCTTATTTTGTTACCATGTTAGGCGCTTTTGGCGTTGTTACGGTATTGTCGAGAGGGGTTCCGGAACGGGACAGCGACATGCTTGCCGATTATGCCGGTCTGTTCTGGCGCCGGCCATGGCTTGCAGGCGTATTTACCGCCATGCTTCTGTCGCTTGCAGGCATCCCGCTGACAATGGGCTTCATTGGCAAGTTCTACGTGCTTGCGGCTGCGGTCGACGCCTCATTATGGCTGCTTGTCATCGTCCTTGCGGTTGGCAGTGCGATCGGGCTGTACTATTACCTTCGGATTATCGCCACCATGTGCGCCCAGGATCCAGAGGCAACCGCTGGACCAGCGGCAACATTTGCAGGTTCAGCTTCCCTGCCGGAAAGCGTAATACTGGCTGCGCTAATATTGCTGCTGATAGGGCTGGGCGTTTATCCGGCCCTGCTTATTCAAGTACTTGAAACAACAGTTGTGCCACTGGGCTGGGTGCCAAAATTCCTCTCCTTGGCCAGACCACTTTAGAAACAGTGGATCAGGCATGGATGAACTGAAAAAGGAGATTTAAAATGCGTGAGCTGGAAATACCCTCCGATCCGGACCGGGTTCCCTGTGAGGTATGCTTCAAGGAGATTCCTGTATCCGAAGCCATGAGCGAAGAGGCTGTCGACTATGTGCTGCATTTCTGCGGGTTGGAGTGCTATGCAAAATGGGAAAAACAGAAAAAAACACCGGAATGAGAGAGTCCCGGGTCCACATGTGAAAAAAGCAGGCAGCCTTCAGGGTGCTTAGCTCGAATACCGGCTGGCAGGGAAGGGTACCGCATTCGATATTCAGTTTATCCAAAGTCGAGAAAACAGTCAGATCATCCATACAAAGAGCGCAACGGAAATGGGACCAATCAGCATGGACAACGACGAATGGTATTATCAGGTCGGGTATGTGGAGATCTTGTATGCAGCGATGGTAGTAGGCGTTTTTGTTGCTTTGTATTTCTTCCGCCGTCTTGACCGCATGTCTGGTTTTGTGGCTACCGTGCTCGAAGAGGGAGGTGTATTGCTGGGCCTGCTTGCGCTCGCCGTGGTGCTCTTTGTGGTCAACAGGGTGCTGGGTGATCTTTGGTAATTATTCGATACGCATCGGAGCGGTCGTCAAAACGATTTTCCCGATATGCGTGCCGGCTTCCATCAATGCATGTGCTTCGGCAGCTTCTTCCAGCCTGAACACCCTGAATATCAAAGGCTTTAATTTTCCTCGATGCAACAACGGCCAGACCTGCTGTTCCAGTTCCTGCGCAATTTGCGCTTTTTCCAGAACGCTACGAGACCGCAAGGTGGAGCCTGTATGCGTAAGTTGCTTGGTCAGCATGGTCATCAGGTTCAGGTCTTTGGCCGGACCATTCTGGATGCCGATCTGGACGATACGGCCATTCTGGGCAGCCACCTTGTAATTCCTGGCGACATAGTCGCCAGCGATAATATCGACGACAACGTCGGCCCCTTTGCCACCGGTAAATTTCTTGGTTTCTTCAACAAAATCCTGCGTGTGGTAATTGATGGCCAGATCGGCGCCCAGCGCGAGGCATGCCTGGCGTTTCTCCTCCGAACCCACTGTGACCAGCACCGTAGCGCCGAATGCCTTGGAAAGCATCGTGGCGGTGGTGCCGATGCCCGAGGAACCGCCATGAATCAACACCGTTTCGCCGGCCTTGAGCTTGCCTCGCTGGAACACGTTGGTCCAAACCGTGAAGAAGGTTTCCGGCAAGGCCGCTGCTTCCACCATACTGAGCCCCTGCGGCACGGGCAGCGCGTTACTTGCATGCACGACACAGTATTCGGCGTAGCCGCCGCCCGCGACAAGCGCACAGACCTTATCCCCCACAATGAAGCGCGCGGCTCCCTTCCCCAAATGAGCAACCTCTCCCGCGATCTCAAGCCCTGGA
>CAJDUY010000009.1_pt1 | contig 19645 bp, 17 predicted proteins | sample 7390911 | NCBI WGS metagenome assembly CAJDUY01 (sample SAMEA7055686, study PRJEB34461) | soil metagenome | biome: terrestrial ecosystem; feature: Peninsula; material: soil | place: Antarctica | collected 2016 | reverse complement strand
TTCCCGTTTGGTATGCTCCTCCAGCCAGGTATAAGGCGATGCAATCAGCAAAAGGCCGCCGAGGTTAAGCCGTAAATGGATAGTTGTCAGGAGTTTGGCCGGATCATAAAGGCGATCGATCAGGTTGGCCGCAAGGATCAGGTCATAGCCGGTGAACAGGTTTTTAAGATTACAGGCGTCACCTTGGTAAAACTTTACTTTATGCTTGATCGTATCGAAACCAAGCCCCGTCAGCGTACGTTCCTTGTAAAAAACGAGATCACCCTCATCCGTCAGCGTGTAGCGCAACATCCCCTGTCCGGCAAGCTGGACGCCCTGGCTGATGAAACGGGCGGAGAAGTCGATTCCTGTCACATCGTCGAAATACCGTGCCAGTTCGAAAGTGCCGCGTCCTGACGCACAGCCAAGGTCAAGGGCCTTGTGCGCAGGTTTGTCACCCATGGCAGCGATAGCCTGTTCGGCCAGCGCCTTCGGGAAGTTGGGAACACCAAAATACTCATCCCCATAGTGGAACTCGGCATACTCCGAAAGCAGCTTATCCGTTTCATAATTAGAGTCGTGCTGGATAGCAGGTGCATCGGCAATCACGTAACGAAACCCGGTGTGCTGGAAAAAATGACGGCGAAAAGCATAACGGGCGCTCTTCAGCGACTCGTTACCGCTCGAAATCCAGGAGCCTCCCTTCATGAGATTATGCCGGCAGTCGAATGTTGGCGTGGTGAAATCGTCGTAATGCGGATGGATGTCGAAGCCCTCAAAGGGGTAGATCGGCGTTTCTGTCCACTGCCACACATTGCCCACCACATCGTAAAATTCTCCCTGGGGAAATTCGTTGACGGGGTAACTGGAAGCGAAATGGTCGAGATGTATATTGGCTGCCGCAGGTTCAGTGTGGTGGATTTCGGACAACCCGGCAACGTCATAGAGCCGATACCACTCATCTTCTGTTGGCAATCTGAACGGCTGGCCGGTTGCCGCCGCTTTCCAGTTACAAAAGGCTTTAGCCTCATGATAATTTACCTCTACCGGCCAATCCCAGGGCATGGGTATTTCTTCGGTCATCAAGCGCAGCCGCCACTCGTTACCATGCCTGATCCAGAAGGTAGGGTATTCCGCAAGGGTGTGACGTTGCCAGGCGCGACCTTCCTCTTCCCAACAGTTTTCCGTGTGATAGCCGTTTGCCTGAACGAAATCGAGGAATTCCTGATTGCTCACCAGATACTTGCCAGCCTGAAAAGCTGGAACTTCCGCTATATGGCGGCCATACTCATTGTCCCATCCATAGAACGGATCCGACTTGCTTTTTCCCACATTCACAATACCCGCCTGCACGTCGATTAACTGATTCTGTGGTGCCTTGCCGGATTTCCGGCAAGGTTCCCAAGCAGAATGCGGCCTGACATGTTCAAGTGCGTGCTGACGGATTAATACTGAAGAAGTTTCCAGATGAATGCGCTCATGTTCGATACCCATCATGATAGTCCACCAGGGGCTATCCCAGCCAATGGGCAAAGTCAACGGAGTTTCGCTGATAAGCCGGTCAACCATGCTACGTACGGTTTTTCGGTAGGCACGCACTTCTTCGATAGCAGGCCAATTGTAATGGGTAGTGTTCAGATCATCCCAGCTCATCTCATCCACTCCAACTGCGAACATGGATTCCATTCTTGGGTTGATCCGTTCCGTAATCAGTCCCGCAAGCAGCAGCTTGTTGGTAAAAAAAGTTGACGTATGACCTAAATAAAAAATTAGCGGATGACGTAACGGGATCGGCTTTTTAAAATAAGCCTCATCGCCATCCAACGTCTCGAAAAGCTGCTCGTAACGATCGAGCGTGGTATGAAAATAGGCGCGTATCTCCTCTCGCTTTGCAACAATATCATCGCCGGAGAGAATGGGACTTCTTTGAAAGAGCTGTTCTGGCATAGCCACCCATGGTTCAGTTTTCTTGGAAGCTGCTTGGACAGGCATTATTGCTTTTCGTGCATTCAGAATTGCATTCAAAATAATATTTCCTTATATTTCAAGCATATATTAAATCTAATTTTTTATTTTACCCAATCCCGCACAAATTGCGGCTTGCCGGGGATGGTGGCAACGCCGCGAATGCCGTGGCCAAGCTGCATAAGAGATTGAAGTCAGGAAGATGTAGGTCTAAGCTGGCAGATAACGCTCACGCTGCCGGCGAAAGTTTACTTTTGATTTTATTGGTTTTCTGAACAGTACATACTCAATGCTTCTACATTTTGCAATAACTCCTGCCGCAAAAATAAAGTGTAGATAGGTCGACGTCAAGTTTATCGGCGATCTTGTGATAACTATCGTGGTAACTTCGACCACACGTAAGAAGCGAAAAACGATGGAAAGCCTTAATCTAAACCGCTTTAAATTAACAACTGTACGCGGATTGGGCATATTCCTGACGAAGTCTAAACTATTGTGCCTCGCATTGCTACTGCCGGGTTGCAGCACCATCGGGACTCATCCGGATCGGGTTGCGGGCAATGTGCAAGCTGTTTGCCGGGCCCTGTACGAAGAAGTCGATGCAGCCATCGACCGTGCAGAGATGCGCGATCATGGCTCATCGCCGGTTCGCGGTTTTCCTTACCTTCGCACCACCCGCCTGCTCGCCTCGTTCCGTAACGAGCTAACCGAACCAGCAGAATGGTCGACATGGCTCGGCCACATGGCCGATCTTGATGCCCAGGGGCGCGCGCTGGAATTGCGCAATCTGCCTACTCTACTAGTGGCAGGCCGACACAAGGATACGTTGCGCGACGAGCTTAACAACTGTCGCAAACGTCTCGTAGCTGCCGATCTCACGCAACCAGAGCGCCTCGTTCGGTTACGCAATATTGCTCACGTTCAGGATGACTATATAACCTGGTGGCAAGTGCTCGGCCTTTATCCGCTTACCGCGCCGGTCATTGCTGCCAGAATATCGGCTTGGCACAACGAAACACGCAATACTTTCGCCATACCCCTGGCATCTCTGCCGGTTGCCGGCAGACTGATGCGTTGGGCACCCTCAACCGCTGCATCGCGTATCAAGCCGCTTAACGCCAGGCAGGCGAGTGAGATTCTGCTGCGCTCGCTTGATCCGCTCGGAATCCCGGTGCCAACGGCCACTGATCTTGATCAGCTTTTCAATACATTTGCCCCGGTATGGGAAGTGGACGTGATAGACGAAAATGATCGCATCGGAATGCTGCGATGGGGAAACGGACCGATGCTGGACGTAACGCACCCGACACTGTATCGCAAGGTCTCGCATACCCGCTTCGGTGATCAAGTGCTGCTACAGCTCAACTACATCGTCTGGTTTCCGGCACGTCCCGGCAACGACATCTACGCCGGACGACTCGATGGCATCAACTGGCGGGTAACTTTAGGTCCGGATGGCGAACCGTGGATTTACGATGCCATCCATAACTGCGGCTGCTATCACCAGTTCTTCCCAAGCCATCGGCTACGCCTGCGCGATGACCTCCCCGCCTTTTATTTCGAACCGCCGCTGCTAACTCAACCGGGCCCCGAACAACAACCGCTGGTGCTGCGGATTGCACACCATACGCATTTCATCCAGCGGCTATACTATGATGAATCGACAGCCGGATTATCGCCGGAGGCGCAGCCGCTGACGTGGGAAGAATATGATGTGCTGCGTTCTCTGCCTGGCGATCAAGGTTATCGCAGCCTGTTCGGCGCACATGGCCTGATCGCCGGAACGGAGCGAACCGAGCGCTTTCTCCTGTGGCCAATGGGTGTCCGGTCGCCTGGCGCAATGCGGCAATGGGGACGCCACGCCACCGCGTTCGTCGGACGCAGGCACTTCGATGACGCCTTTCTCATCGAATCCCTGTTCGAGAGAACACGGTAAGCTTGGATACGCGTATGGACAAATTGCTGTGTTGGGCGATGATTTGTTTCCCGGTGCTGTCATGGGCCTCGGATGATCGTGTTGACATTGCCCGTTTCTCACGGGGCGACCTGAGTGGCTGGCAATCCAAAGCATTTGCTGGCGAGACCCGCTATTTCCTCCAGAACAAGGATGGACAAACCGCCCTGCGCGCCGACAGCAATGCTGCCGCGTCAGGATTATATCGCGAGGTAAGTATCGACCTCGGCAAGACACCTATCCTCAATTGGACGTGGCAAGCCGGTACCATGCTAACGGGAACCGATGAGCGCACGCGCGCGGGCGATGATTACGCTGTGCGCGTTTACGTGGTCTTTTCCGGCGGATTGATGTTCTGGCGCACGCGCGCCATCAACTACGTGTGGTCGAACAGACAGCCAATCGACAGCAGTTGGCTTAACGCTTTTACCAACAATGCGCGTATGATCGCAGTGGAATCCGGCCCTGCCCGGCTCAATCAATGGGTTAGCGAGAAGCGTGACGTCCACGCCGATTACCGGCGCCTGTTCGGCGAAGAGCCCAGCCGCGTCGATGCCGTGGCGATCATGACCGACACCGACAACACCGGCACAACGGCAACAGCATGGTATGGCGATATCTGGTTCAGTACGGAGTGACGGATGATATTATCGACACCACCGAAACTGCAATCTTTTCAGTCTTCATCGGATGCGTCAATCCGCTCGTTAGATATTTGGTCTTGGGTCGACAGGCGCACGGTCAAGTAACGGAGGTACATTGAAAGAGGCAGAACTGCGCCACGAGCGCATCGCGGGAGACGGCGTAGATCTGCGCGTCGTTACGGCCGGCACGGGGCCATCTGTCATCCTTCTTCATGGTTTTCCGGAAAACTGGCATTCCTGGCGGTGGCAGATTCCCGCGCTGGTAGCCGCTGGCTTCTCCGTGCTGGTGCCGGACATGCGCGGGTACAACCTATCGAGCAAGCCCGTGGAGCAAAGCGCCTACCAACTGGACTACCTTGTTGCCGATGTTGTTGCACTGGTACAAGCGAGTGGACATCCCCGCGCACATATCGTGGGACACGACTGGGGCGGTATCATCGCATGGACATTTGCCGGCAAGCACCCCGAACTCATGGACAAACTCGTCATCCTTAATGCTCCACACCTGAAAATTTATCTTGAAAAGGTGCGACATCCACGGCAGATGTTCAGGAGCTGGTATATGCTCTTTTTTCTGTTACCTCGTTTACCCGAGCTTGCACTGTCAACGAGAAATTTTCAGGCAATACGTGACATGTTCAAGCTGCGCCCTGCCCGAAAAATGACCTTTTCCGACACGGATGTCGAAGAGTATATCGAGGCTCTCTCATACCCAGGCGCACTCACCGCAGCACTCAACTACTACCGTGCAAACTTCACAATGGCCAATGCGTACAAGTTCGCGCGTTCGCCGGCTGTCCATGTGGAAACCCTTATTATCTGGGGGGAGCTCGACCCCGCCTTGGGAATCGAATTACTCGAAGGGGTCGATCAGGTGGCGCCTTACAGCCGCGTTCATCGAGTTCGGGATGCGAGTCACTGGGTGCAGAATGAGGCACCAGAAGAAGTCAACCAAGTACTTATCGATTTTTTAAGAAGGTGAAATAGCCATGCTGAAACTTATGCTTTTTACGGATACCGGAATCATCATCTGCTATAACTATCTCATGGATAGGTTTTTGTTAGCGTTTTTGTTCCGGGTCATGCTCGTTAGCATCACAAATATACTCAAGGCCAAAATCAGGACGCATATCTCCGGTATTGCATTTTCATAACTGGGGGAAAAGGCATGAAACGATATTTATTTTTGATTTGTTCGTTATTAAGCGCTTGTGCCGGATTGCCCGCGGCAGTCAAGGACGTGCCTGTGGCAGATATTTCTTATAGCCAGGCCACCCAGAACCCGAACGGTTATAAGGATACATCCGTTCGATGGGGCGGAGTCATTATTGATGTAGACAATGAAGAGAATTTCACGCTTGTGCAAGTATTATCCTATCCCCTTAATTACTATGGACGTCCACAGTTAAGTAAACTGAGCGAGGGACGTTTCGTCATTAAAAGCACGGAATTTCTTGATCCGGCTGTTTATACGAAGGACAAAGAAATCACCGTTGCAGGAACGCTGTTAGGCGATATGGAACGTACTATAGGCAAAAAAACCGTCCGGTTGCCGTTGCTGGCAGTCAAGGCTATTTATTTATGGCCGGTCTATCAGAATAATCCCTATGGTTACGGTTACCCGGGTTCTGGCGGCTATGGCTTTAATCCCTATTTTGGATATGGATATTATGGCAGTCCGTTTTATTGGGGCGGATACTACAGACCTTATTGGTAGCCTTCGCCCAAGCGTAGCCGATGCCGTTGCGCCTCCCGGCCTTGATTTTTTACTCATTCCCGTCCTTCCGGGTACACCGAGAGTAGGGCGCCCGATTGACCACGCATAAACTTCCGCTTGCTATTACAGGCCTGGTTTTTGCTATCTCCCTGGCGCTGGTTATCCTATTGTTTCTGGCCATCGAAAGCCGTCCTCGCATCGACCGCCACGTTGTCTTTACGCCGGAACATATAGAGCGTGCCAAACAGATCGTCGATGCACATCGTTATTGGGTCCGCCCGGGAATGCTTGCCGCAGCCAAGGTGATGCCCGCAGATGCCGACCTTGCCGCAAATTATCTGGCGAACCGCTTGGGGAAGGGCAGCGCGCAGGTCGCGCTAGCCGACCGCAATGCCATTATCCACCTGAGCCTTCCACTGCAGGACACCCCGCTCAGCGGCTATCTGAACCTTGAAGCAACCCTGGTCGAGACAGCCGGGCTCCCGCAGCTTCAATCGGTGCATATCGGAAAGCTCTCGCTGCCTGACTCGCTTACCGACCTGCTTGTGCCTCACCTTATGAGCTGGTTACGGCGCAGCCCGGAATATCGAAGCGGACTCGACGCGCTCAGACTGGTTAAGATGTCACCCGGCGAATTAAGTATCTTCTATCGCTGGGAGGGTGGTCTTTCACATGAAGTTCGAGCGTCAGTCATCGACAAGCAGGAACGGGAGCGATTGCTTCGTTATCAATCCCTGTTGGCCGCCAATAGCAGGCGATATGGGCCAATAGTATCTCTTGCGGAAGTTCTACCGCCATTAGTGCGGCTTGCAATAGGACGTTCCGTAAATGGAAATGCCCTCGCGGAAAATCGTGCGGCTATTTTAGTTGCGACATTTCATGTGCTCGGTATTTCTCTGGAACAGATCCTTCCGGAGGCAGCCGGTTGGCCCCATCCTGCACGTCAGACGGTCACGGTCGACGGACGTGACGACTTCGCAAAACATTTTATGGTATCGGCCACTATCGCTGCCTATGCCGATACCGCATTATCCAATGCAATTGGTTTGTACAAGGAGATCGAGGATTCGCGCATTGGAAGTGGTTTCTCATTCAACGATATTGCCGCCGACCGGGCAGGTACGCAATTTGGGGAAAAAGCCGTTGCAAACGAGGCCGCGGCGCGACAGCTTCAATATCGGGTTGCGGCAGGACTGAAGGATTCGGATTTGATGCCGCTCTGGTCGGACCTGCCCGAATTTATGTCCGAGGCCGAATTCAAGCGGCGCTTTGGCGGAATTGATGCACCGGCATACCGGAACATGATGCAGAAGATCGAGCAAAGGGTGGCGGCCCTGCGTGTCTTGCACTGAAGATGTTCAGGCAGACCGCAATCTCTTCCACATAAAGCGTCCTCCGAACTTCTGGAAAAAATTCCGGTAGCTGGCGGGCACAGCCGTTACGTGTTACGGAGTCGGGTTGCTGATCAGTATCTGACTGCTGGTTAGCGTACTCGGAATGCGTTTTACAGTCTGTTGAGGAAGGTCGAAATATTGGGCCAGGTCCACGCGTCAATCTCGCGATCACTCACGGGGTCGGGCAATTTTGAAGGTAGCTTTTCGGCGTCTCCATGAAGTAGCAACACAGGCATTCTGCCTTCGTAAGCACAGCGTATTTCCCACAGTTGACCATCTGCCCTGACAATATTTTTCGTAATGAGCGCGATCACACCGTCACAGCCGGTAACTTTGGTCCGGCACTCTTCCTTCCACGCGGGTTCCCATGACTGCTTGACAGGCATATCCACAAACGAGAAAGTGGTTTGCTCCTTATTCAATTGCTCAAGTAGCTGATCACGCAGTTTAATATCTCTGAGCGCGAAGCTGATAAAGACAGTGTTCGTTTTTGAAGCCATTCATTACCTCCCTTCGGAATCAATCTACTGTTAGCAGCGCCCCAACGCAAACTCATTCACCAATTACATATCCCCGTCATATCAGGCACAGGAGCCCCGGCGGGCAGTCACCTGAATTTCAATACGCATTCGAGAATCGGACAAGCCGGCCGAGATCATCATTGCCGCAGGTCTAATTTCGCCGAAATATTTAGCCAGGGTCGGCCAGCACTTGGGAAAGTCCGCAGCGTCTGGCAGTACGTAGGTCACCCGCACAATGTCCCGCATACTAGCTCCCGCCTCGTCTAGAGCTGCGTGAATGTTCTTGAAACATTGTTCGGCTTGCTCCACCAGATCATCAGAGATTGTCATTTTGCTATAGTCGAAGCCGGTCGTGCCTGACATAAAAATCCACTCGCCATCCACTACGGCCCGTGAATAGCCAATATCCCGTTCGAACGTGGAACCCGAGCTTATTAACTGGCGTGGCATGAAATCCTTTTTTGATCGGAACGCTACGAAACTCAATTATTGTTATGCGGCTACCAAACCAAATAAGATCGATAAGAAAGCACGCTAATAGTTATTGTATTGATCAATGCGAAAAACATTGGTTCTTGTCTGACACAACTGTGCAGGCATATCGCATCTCCTGGACAGATCCCGCACGATTGAATACATATTCGGCTCTCAGTGCTTTAAACTGCGCATCAGTGAAAGAAATTGACTGGGGTACATAGCGTTCCTCGTTCCAGAACCTTACCCTGCAGAAGTCAGGCTCAGATCTGCATATCTTGCTAATCGCCGCACCGTAAACGGCTCTGTCCATATCCCGCTTACTATCGATCAGGACCATATGGACATAATTTCCCGAATTTCCGAGTTGAACTGATCTGACAAGCCGCCAGCCATCGCCATGAACTAGCGGTTGCGGCTGCGATTGTGGCTGCGACTCTGTCCGCGTGGACACGGCAGAGACCGGCCATGGCCAAGCCAACGCGATTAACGCAACACCTATAATCCTGTTATTCACAAATACTCCTTGGCTAAATCTTGCCCCAGCCATAGAAACACCAGCCAATGAAAACGTTATTTACCGGAGAGAATTTAGCGAAAATCCGGCCGGGAAACATATCCTCGCTCTAGCCCCGCAAGAGCGTCTACAAAGCGGAATCTTACTCGCAAGGGTTTTCTGTAAAACCTTCGAACCGACTTACTTCCCTCTGCGCACAAGCTGCTCATATTATCGCAAAGCACAGTATGAGTAACCTCACGAGACTACGCATACATCTCGTATTGGTGTTGATTCTATCAATAAAGAATGGGGTCAACAAGAAAATCGTACCGCTTGTAAAGCGATGGGGCTGACCCTATCGAGAAATATCGTACTCCTAAGAAATCAAGAAAGAATTAATAGTGAGAGAATCGAGAAAGTGAAGAGAACAAGACTTGCAGATCATAGCGTTAAACTGAAGAATGAGCCATCAACTGCTGGATTTAAGTTCAATGAGGCGCGTCGGGATTATTTACAGTCTGTAGCAAAAATATTTTTTAGCCTTAATAATCTGCTGGTTAATTTAGGTACGGTTATTGCTTCAATAATAGCTGATTCTAATAAATCATGGAGTGCACACCGGCATGAGTAGCTTTCCCGCTATTGCGAGGAGAAAACCTCATTCTTAGCTGCCATCCCGAAGCGCCAAATATGATTTTTTCCTTTTCTCGCTCTCCCGAAGATGCGGAACGATACTTCCGGATAATCCAGGAAGGGATAGGCGTACGCCGGCACTATGATTTTCTGATATGGCTACAAGGTGAGATACAGCATTATTTGCCTCACGAAATCATGCTCGCGGCATGGGGCGATTTTAACTCAAATCTTATCCGCTACGACATTGCTTCTGCTTTATTAGGCGTTAGAACCGACTATGCAAATATGGAGAGCCTATCACCTTTGCTTCAGGGACTTTTTAATCGCTGGATCGAACTGGATAAAGTACCGTATACATTGGGCGCCGGTGAATCGGGGTTTCTGCTCGAAGATGAAGAGCGCGGTCTGCAATGCCCCTTGGGAGGTGCGTTGCAAGGCATGCGATCTATACTGATACACGGCATTAGCGATGAACGGGGACATCATGACTGTCTCTATCTGATCTTTAGTTCGAAAAAAACGCTCGACACCTCCATGGTTAATACAATCGAAGTTCTCCTTCCTTACATTGACAATGCGTTAGGCCGGATTACGCCCCTTCCCCGTTGCGAACACCCCGCGCCCTCCCTCCAATATATCGAAGACTACGGATTGAGTAAGCGTGAAAGGGAGGTACTGAATTGTGTCAGGATGGGAAAAACCAATTCCGAAATTGCCGCCGTTTTGGGAATCAGCATCTTTACGGTTAAAAGTCATTTACAGGATATCTTCCAAGAATTGGATGGTTGCAATCGAATTCAGGCTGGTTCCAAAATTGCGCAAATACCTGCGGATGACAAATAAAATGATCCCCACGTTTATATTATGCGCTCGATCGTCAACTTCTGCGAGACAAAGGTATTTGCCGTTGCGTTGCTAAGCTAACCTTCCTGCGTATCGCCCAAGCTGTGCGTTCCTCGCACGAATGCAATCAGCTAGTCGTCAATCTCTCCCTTCTTCAGGACACCCGGTTTATTGGGCGGAGAGTCGAAAAAATCTGCTACGCTGCCAATCAATTCCTATTGATCAAGCAGCAACTTCTGTGCCATGGGACGAAATTGCAAATGGTAAAACATGTTGAGGTAGCGCGTGGTTTCTTCACGCTCCAGATTGCTGACAAATTTCCAGAAACCGTAAATGCGCGACAATGTCATCATTCGTTCTGCGTAAAGCCCCCATGTGTACCGGGATTCGACTCGTTTGAGAGCCATTTCGGAAACCTTGTCCCAGAAAACAGGATCAGCCGCCGAGCGTGAAAAAAAATCCGCCATAGCGGCGGTCGCCGCCGAACCATCGTTAGGATCAAAGTGATAACCCGAAACCCCGTGCTGGATGATCTCTCGTGGGCCGCCGTAGCAAGTGGCAAATACAGGTAGGCCAGAGGCCATAGCTTCTATAATGGTCAACCCGAATGCCTCAAATCGAGCCGGTTGTACAAAAATACCGCGCCGGTCAGCCACATGGCGATAAAGCTCGCCCGCCAGATTCTTTTCCAGCCTCGTGCCGAGCCACCGCATCCGCCCTTCTAACTTATATTCATTCATGATGGAATGCATATGATCTATTTCAGCACGTTCTTCGCTATCAGTTGAAGCAGCCGAATCGATATGCCCTCCGATTATCAATAGATTGGCGGCATCCGATAGACGTGGGCACTGCGCAAACCATGCTGCCAGCGAAGTCAGGTTCTTGACCAAATCCAGACGAGCCATCGTAAAAATCAGTGGCTTGGAGGGGTCATCGAAATGGCCGCGCGACGGTACACCAGGATCGCCTGCGTACAATAGACGCTCAATATCGGGAAGCAAAGACTGCAACCGGCGCTCACGGTCAAGGTATGAGAAATACACGTCGGCATCCGCGCCGGGCGAGACGATATTAAATTTTGGGTCGAAAAGGTCTATACCGTTTACTACCCGATATAACCCTGGCATTGTGTAGTTCTGGTAGGTCTCATATTGCCCAACGGTGTGGGGGGTGCCGGCGATTTCCTGATAGGTACTGGTAATAATAAAATCCGCACTATTCATCGCGATAAGATCGGCAGTGTACTGGCAGTTAAAATGGTATTGATTTTCATTTTCCTGCCAGTGCAAAGCAGAATGAAGATATTTACTCTGTTCCAGCGCGTGTGCGATATTGCATTGAGTAACCCCCATCCGTTTCGAAATAAGGGAAGCTACCAAGTTGCCATCCGAGTAATTGCCGATTACCAGATCGGGCCGGCCGCTCAGTTGCGCCAGCGCTTCACGTTCAACGTCGCGAGCAAAATTCTCAAGGTATGGCCAGATCTCGAAACGAGATATCCAGTGGCGAATAATTTCTCCATTTTCTTTCCGGAATGGTACGCGTACGACCCAGGAATTTTGGGTACCGTGGACTTTCTCCAACGGCTGGTTGCACAATGTTTCTCCTGCATCGGGAATCAGGCGGGTGCATATCAGAATCTTTGGTTGTGCTATGATCCCCTGCAAAATGAGACGCTCGCTCATATCCCGTTCAAGTGCACGCACCTGATCGAGGATATAGACTACCTGACCGCCCGTATCTGGCATTCCGAGTACGTTGTCCTGCCCAAAATAACCATGTGGCGACAGAATCAACAATTTTGAGATCATTGGGATACGCGCCAGAAAGTTCTCCAGAATTTGTGGCGAAGCGGCCTCAAGAATATCTACCAATAGACTCATGGTATCGATCACCCGCGTGACATGATTACCCCAGCCGGGTGCAAAGCCTAATCCGCTCAGTGGCTCCGCAATCGTCTGCCACGGAGCGTCCTCAGGAAAGGTATCGAGCAAATCGAGCGCGCGGCGTAAACCGGTGCGTAACGCCGCAACATTGGCAAAGTTGCCATGTAGCATCAGCTGCTGGCCATCCATGCTGTGAACAGTTAGGAAATGCAATAGTTTGGCCGCTCCAATGCCAGATTGAGTAAACAGCGTACCTGACAGTTGCCTGTTGAGAAACATTACTCCCTGGCCAATCGACCGGGTTTCCGTAAGCTTCGGAAAATCGCGGTTAAAAGGAGTAAAGTCCAGTTCCAGTACGGGTTCATGCGCACCATCGGGACGTACCAGCAACTCCTTGAAAGCAAGATAATCGGAAACACTGATAATTTCGGGTACAAGTTGTTGCTGATGAATGCGTAAAAAGGACCAACGCCCAGCACCCTCGCGTAGCGCCAGATATGTCAATGGAGGCCGGCAAACCGCTTCTTGCAGCGACTTGACCAACTCGTGCAAGGGGGTGTTGACAAGAGGCTGGGGGTGAGAATCACGCACCACGTCAAAAGCCTCAAGCAAATCCGAGCGCAGAAGAAGCGGGCGTTCCAGTTCGAACCATTTACGCAACAGTGCATGTAACTCATCTCGATGGTCTACGGCCCAGGCATCAAACTTTGGAATCATTCGCGGTCTCCAGTGTGGAAATACCAAATGCATAGTGTGCCATGCCCTCTGCAATACCATCCGCATAACGGGCATTAGCGAAATAAATTTGCTCGTTTCCCCTCAGACTCGCAAGTTCAGGGCTGTGATTCGCAACTACAACGCCGAGCGTATCTCCGATCAGCATTTCATGGTCGTTACCGGAATCACCTGCTACCAGGAAAGCACGTAATGGCAATCCCCACTTGTAAGCAAGATAGCGTATTGCGCGCCCCTTGGAGGCACGCAGAGGCAAAATGTCGAGATAAGCTTGCCGAGAGTAGATCAAATTAGCAGACAGTTTCTGCTCGCGCAACAAGGCGCGGATTTTAGAAATTGGCGGCAACACCTTGGGGTCGACATTGTAACTCAGCTTGAATTCTCGCTGATTTTCTGGCGATTGCAGGATGAGGCCGGGGACCTCGCGCAACGTCTCTTCTACCGCATCGCGGCGCCACGAGTATTTGATCAGATTTTGCCATCCGATATCAGGACGAAGCTCCAGACCATAATTTATCTCGCTGCCGACCGCTGTAATAAGTACGTCTGGTAATGGCACGTTCCATTCCTTTAATATTTTCAATGTACTTTCCAGTGAACGGCCAGTCGCGATACCAAAACCGAGATTCGATGGCGTGGCACGCAACGTAGCAAGAAAACGGCGCAAGGCGGCGCGATCACCCAGCAAGGTATTATCTATGTCACTTATTAACATCTGCGAGACCAATGGCAGCGGATGTCGTTGCGGCCGGTAAATTGCCATATCCCGCCGGATTTGCTTACGTTCGTGGTGCAGCAAACGAGATAAAACGTGCAGGTACTTCTTGACGTGGGCATCCCAGGTATAGTGATTCCTTACTCCTGTAATGCCGTTGCGCGCCCAGCGCTGCCAACGGCGCGGCTCAGCCAGTACGTATTCGATGGCCCCCGCTATCGCATGGATATCCAAGGGATTAACCAGTACTCCATTTTTGCAATGGCCGACGATATCTCGCGGTCCACCATCTTCGGTAGCTACGACCGGAAGACCACTGGCAGCCGCTTCAAGCAAAGTCAGGCCGAACGGCTCGGTGAGCGCCGGATTGACGAATACGCCCCGGCGCTGGGCTGCAAGCCGGTAGAAACCAGCAACATCGATTGGTTTATGCTGCTTTGGCAGTGCAATCTTGCCCCACAAATCGAATTGATCAATATCGAGTAATAGATTGGTCATCACCTCGGTCTGGGCAGTCTCAAGTTTGCGGATGTCCTCGCGGTTGCCAGCCACAATGGCAAGATTGGCCTTTTCATGCAGCGCAGGTGAACTGCCAAATGCAGCAATTAAAGCACCAAGATTCTTTCGCATTTCCGGACGGCAAATCGTCAATATCAAAGGCTTGCGCGGCTGCACCAGGAAGCGATCAATGAGTCTGGCGGCCTCCGGTTCCGGAGGAGTCCGGCGACTGGGTGGAGCAAAACGCGATATATCGGTTCCGGGCGGGATCACAACAGCACGCTCGGGCTGATAATTGGTATACAAGCCATACTGCTCGGTGCTTTCCTGCGGCGTGCTGGTAATGATCATGCTGGCTTGCTGCAATATGGCTTCCTCAGCAGCAATGCGTCGCCGGAAATTAAATTGACGCTCCAGCGCCAATGGTTTACGGCCTTGCGCCAGCAGGTGCTGCTGTTTGCTGCGTCCGAGCGAGTGGCCAGTATGGATCTGCGGGATCCCCATCAACTGAGAGAGTTGCATTCCAACATATCCGGCATCGGCATAATGACTGTGAATGACATCGGGTAAGCGCTTCTGCTCACGCAAAAAAAGCAATATACGATCCACAAGTTGGTCGAGATGAGGCCAAAGACTTTCCTTACGCAGGTAGCGACGGGGCCCGCACCGAAGACGAATAATCCGGGCGTGATCGCCAAGAATTTCCTCGGGACAGGCGTAGTCTGTCGACACGGTGGAATCCTCTACCAAGCGCGTTAGCAAATCCACCTTGCCCACTTGTCGTTGACGAGCAAGCGCCCGCGCCAATTCCACGACATACAAGATTTGACCACCGGTATCAGCATCGCGCCCAAGTTCCGGGTCATTCCCCCGAATCAATCCGTGGAGGCTTAGCATCAGCACATACAATTCTTTCATCTTTGCTCCAACCATTCTTCAAGGAATGGCTTATAGAAATCGTTGTCCTCTGGAATCGCGCCACGTATCCGGCAAATTGCTCCGGCAAAGTGATGTGCGCGTTGCAAGGCAACGGGTACCGTCCATCCATGCAGCAGGCCGAGCATGAAAACGGCAGAAAACGCGTCGCCGGCACCTACCGTGTCACGCATACCTGCTATGGGATCGGTTGCCATTGATGTCTGCTGTCCGGTATGGTCCAGCCACCACGCGCCCGCGGCGCCGCAGGTAATGAGTAATCCATGTAACCGATATCGCAGCACCAGTGCTTTTGCCTGCTCCTCCGCGGACGTCGCTTCCAGATCGAGCAGGTCGGCAATACGCTCGAGCTCGGTGTCGTTGGCTTTAACAATATCGGCGTGTTGCAATGACCAGCGCAGCCTCTCGACGGATACCCACGGATTACGCAAATTGACATCAAAAAAACGCTGACCGCCAACTGCACGCAACATATGGCGCAGGGCTCTATGCGAATTGGCGCGCTGAGCCAAGGTTCCGAAATAAACCAGCTCGGGATTGACGGCAAGGGCGGTCATTCGGGCTAAGCGTGGATGAATATGGTCATAAGCTCGATCGGGAAGAATATCAAATCGATGACCTTCAGACGAAAGATGCACCTCTACCATACCAGTTGGATGCATGGAATCGAGTTGTATCCCATGTATAGGTAAACCCGCGTTCTCCAGTGCCTGCAATAAGCGCGAACCGGCATTGTCCTGCCCTATTCTGGTAACCAAGACCGGCACACAACCGAAAGCACCCAAATGCATGGCAACATTGAACGGTGCTCCCCCCATAACTTCCTGGTCGGGAAATCGGTCTATCAAAATTTCGCCAAACAAGAGTACCAGGTGTCGGATGGTGGTCATTCTGGAAGCCTGTGGAAGAGGCCTGATTTCATTAAATAATTAATCACGCTGCACAGGCTCGGAAGCAGCTCAAGTATTTAATGATAGATACTTTGAGTCGGCTTTTATGTGCGGCAACACTCACACCCCTCCTATTCGGGAGAGCAGGGGCAGATCTCTCGCTAAACTAGAAAAGGCGCGAGTCAGATGAGGAAAAATTGGGTTATTGAATGACGAGCAATGGTAGCGTGGGGTCAATCCAGCCCACTTTAGGTAGCATATTTAATGCCATACTAAAACTTATAGCCTCGGTGCAATGCAACCACATTGGCAGCCAGATTGAAATAATCCACGCGCTCGAATCCGGCCTGCTTCATCAATTGCTTCAATTCCTCCTGAGAGGGATGAACACGGATGGATTCGGCAAGATAGCGGTAGCTATCCTGATCCTTGGCAATAAGCTTGCCCATGGCTGGCAGCATCTTGAATGAATAAATATCGTAGAGGCGTTGCAACGGCTTCCAGACCTTGGAAAATTCAAGCACGATGACCGAGCCGCCGGGGCGGAGCACACGCAGCATTTCTTTCAACGCCGCATCTTTGCGGGTCATGTTTCTGAGACCAAAAGCAACGCTCACGCAATCAAAATAATCATTGGGAAACGGCAGTTTTTCCGCATCGCACTGCGCTACCGATATCGCTGCGCCTTGATCCAGTAGCCGGTCGCGGCCTATTGTGAGCATGGAATTATTGATATCAGTGAGCCAGACTTCGCCATTTTCGCCCACTTGTTCCATGAATAGCGCGCTCAAGTCAGCGGTACCGCCGGCAATGTCGAGTACCCGGCTACCCTTCCTGATGCTGCTTGTTTCCACGGCAAAGCGCTTCCACAATCGATGTAGCCCCGCCGACATAAGGTCATTCATCAGATCGTAGCGTTCCGCCACCGAATCGAACACGCCTGCCACCTTGCGCGCTTTCTCTGTTTCAGGAACGACGTTGAAGCCGAAATGGGTAGTTTTCGTCATGAATGTTCAGTTTTTATAGTAGGCATGTTCTTCAATCATGCGAAGGTTAAAGTTAAAGTTACTTCGGCCTAAGTTGCTGATTGGATGTTTGCGCACCGGTAACCGGCTCGCGGCTCGCACCGGCATCCGCCATCCGGTTCAAGTATCGCTTCCACATTTTATCCTGATGCAAGCCGTAATCGTAGAGTAAATCCCACGAGTAAAGGCCAGTATTATGGCCATCTGAAAAATTCAATTGGATTGCATAATTGCCAACCGGCTCGATATGGTTGATATTCACCTCTTTCTTGCCCACTTGCAGTACTTCCTGTCCTGGGCCATGACCGCGCACTTCCGCCGATGGCGAATATATCCGAAGAAATTCACACGGAATCTGGAAAGTTTTGCCGTCTCCAAAAGAAATTTCCAATAATCTGGATTTTCTATGAAGTTTTATTTCTGTGGGAGCGGGGGTATCCTTACTTAGCCCTGCCATCGTAATCCTCTTTCAGTTTGGAACCATGAATGATAAACCAGCACAGTAAAAACTAAAACCATGATGGAAAAAACAAATCATTTTAATCTGGATTCAGCGGCTGGACAGATGGGGTGTGGGAACGGAAATGACTACGACTTTCAGATACCCGGGTGGTGGAGATCATGCTAATGACGCCCGCCTCGACGATGGGCAGATATTACTGTAACTGGCGACTTCGTCTGCTCGGTTATGCAAGCTGCGCAGTTCAGTTCTGGATACCATTACTTCTGACTAGCGTTTCGCCCGGCATTTTGCGCTTTTTTGATGAAGGAAAGATGGATTGGTTGTCGTTTCATGGGCAGTTCCAAAGAACTGCCCATGAAACGCTCCGAGGGCCCTGAATGATAACTTGTTCAGGGACTTCCTTAAGGAAACGCCGGTATTATCGGTTCTGTTCCTTCAATCTCTACCTGAGGCAAGTGTGCTTTGATACGGACCTCAATATCATCAACCCGATCTGTCGGCACATCGGCCAGAATTAGCAATTGACCTGCCTCGATCGCAGTCTCAAACTGCTTAATCCGCGTGTTTCCAACATTCATGCCTACCATGCCGCCTATCCATGCACCGACGCCTGCACCCGCAAGGGCGCTCGCCAGCAGGATCCCGCCCGCAATTACCGTGGAAGCGGGAGGAAGCGCGACTGCAACCAATCCTGCAAGCGCGCCAGCGGATCCACCGAGCGCCAGCCCGCGTTCCACCGCAGGAACGAAATCACTCTTCTGCATCAGATTGGCTTCGGGCAGATTCTCAAGCTCTGTGCCGCGCTTTGCGATCACGTGAATGTGCCGCTCCTCAATCCGTGACAAAAGCAATTCGTCGACGATACGCTTGGTGATAGCAATGTCGGGAACTAGAAAGTAGATTCGTCGCATCATGATCTCCTGAAAGGTTGTAAGGTAATCACTTAGGGCACATATTCAAACCGGCCTCAGTTTGATAATAGGATGACTTACCTGAAAAAGCAATGTTCATGCGAATCACCCGAATTGCCTTTAATAAAAAGGTAACCGAAGCGGTGTATCAAAAGAATATATTGGCAGCAAATTGCGGGTAACCGAACTAAAGAGGGTATCGACATGAAGCGGCCCTATTTGAGGCAATACGCAGTCGCTACGCAAGGCGGACGTGCTGTTATCGGTCGTTATCCATACAAAATGGTACTCAATTTTGGAAACTGTGTAATTACCAAGGGATGGAAAATTAAACCCAAAGAGATTCAAACAGGGATGTCTTGATACCTGGACTTGATGCGCGTACTGTGGTAATTAGAGTCTGGAACAACAACTGGAGCAGGCCTTAGCAGGTTTCAGGGATCATCGGAAAGCAGCTGGCGTTTATCATCGCCAATTCAAGTTGCCGGAATTAACTATGCACATCAATCAAAAAAATTGAAGGTGATTGTATGGAAATGATCAAAACGCGTGCAGCGGTCGCCTGGAGTCCGGAGCAACCTTTAAGTATCGAGGAAGTTGACTTGATGCCACCACAAAAAGGCGAAGTGCTGGTGCGTATTGTGGCCACGGGCGTATGTCATACAGACGCATTCACCCTATCGGGAAACGATCCCGAGGGCGAGTTTCCCGTCATCCTCCGTCATGAGGGGGGGTGGTATCGTCGAGGCTTTGGGTGAAGGTGTAACCAGCGTTGCAGTGGGTGATCATGTAATTCCGCTGTATACCCCAGAATGTGGCGAATACAAATTTTGCAAATCAGGTAAAACCAATCTGTGTCAGGCGATTCGGGCTACTCAGGGACAAGGGTTGATGCCGGATGGCACCACACGTTTTTTTAAGAACGGAAAACCCATTTATCACTATATGGGTACCTCA
>CAJDUY010000039.1_pt1 | contig 19926 bp, 12 predicted proteins | sample 7390911 | NCBI WGS metagenome assembly CAJDUY01 (sample SAMEA7055686, study PRJEB34461) | soil metagenome | biome: terrestrial ecosystem; feature: Peninsula; material: soil | place: Antarctica | collected 2016 | reverse complement strand
TTCCAGAGGAAAAGAACATCAATCCCAGAAATTCATCAGTGTGACGCCAACCACCATCCAACTCATCGCTGCAGCGTTATTTGCTGTTGCCATCCTGCACACCTTCGCTACCAAGTTTTTCGAGCGCTTGGCGCATGTCCGGCCAGTCCATGCTGGCTTATGGCACTTGCTGGGCGAAGTCGAAGTGGTGTTTGGCTTCTGGGCGATGGTTCTGGTCGTGGCGATGTTTGCCACTGATGGCGCAACAGCGGCAACGCACTACATCGATTCACGCAACTTCACCGAACCCATGTTCGTGTTCGCGATCATGGTGATCGCGGGCACTCGCCCGATTCTGCAAACCGCGATGGCCGGTGTGCACCTGGTTGCCAGGACCCTCTCATTGCCGGGCAGCATGGGGTTTTATTTCACCGTTCTGGCGTTGGTGCCCTTGCTGGGGTCGCTCATCACCGAGCCCGCAGCCATGACATTGGGTGCCCTCATCCTGGCCGACCGTATCTTTGCGCGCGGCATTTCATCGCGCTTGAAGTACGCGACACTGGGTGTGTTATTCGTGAATATTTCCATCGGCGGCACGCTTACACCATTCGCCGCGCCGCCTGTGCTGATGGTCGCCGGAAAATGGAACTGGGATATCGTATTCATGATATCGACGTTCGGATGGAAGGCAGCCATTGCGGTCATGGTGAATGCCTTGGGTGCTACGCTGCTGTTCCGCAAGGAATTGGCCAAAATGTCGGCGGCTGATAGCGGCCCAACGGGAGAGAGCGTGCCGCTGGCCCTGATCCTGATTCATCTGGCATTCCTTTCCGGTGTCGTGGTTTTCGCCCATCATCCGGCGATCTTCATGGGTTTGTTCCTGTTTTTTCTCGGTGTAGCACAGGCCTATTCTCGCCATCAAGACCGGCTGATCTTGCGTGAAGGATTGTTGGTTGCTTTCTTTCTGGCCGGACTGGTGGTTTTAGGCGGACAGCAACAATGGTGGCTGCAACCCGTGTTGATGAGCATGAGCAGCGATCAGGTTTTCTTTGGAGCGGCCATCCTGACGGCTTTCACCGACAATGCGGCATTGACCTACCTCGGCTCATTGGTCGAAGGGTTATCTGATGACTTCAAATATGCTTTGGTTGCCGGAGCGGTCACGGGCGGGGGTCTGACCATCATTGCCAATGCACCTAATCCGGCGGGTATCGCCATCTTGCGGGGACATTTTGATGACGAAGCGGTGCATCCGATGGGGCTGCTGTTGGCTGCATTACCACCGACTATCATTGCGGCGTTGGCGTTCAGATACTTATGAGCACGGTAGTATTTTTCAGCCCCATGAAGCACTTACCGAGAGATTACTTCCTTCTGATAGAATCTTTTGTAGCCCCTTAGCGAGCTCGCCCGGACCAAGGAAATAGAAATATATCCTCGCCTCCTCCCAAACTTCCCCATGAAACATCGCCTGGGCAATGATGTTATTGGCATCGACCTTAATCCCAATCTCGTCAGCGACATTGCCGATAGAATTACCCAGGCCGTGATAGCCGATGCACGCGATGAAAAAGTATTGCGCGACCTTGGCGTGCATGACTGCGACGGCGTGGTGATCGCCATCGGAGAGGATATTGAAGCCAACATCCTTGCCACTCTGATAGTCAAGAGCATGCCGAAACCGAAGGTATGGGCCAAGGCGCTCAATCCCAACCATCATAAAATTCTGGAAAAACTGGGTACCGACCATATTGTGCACCCCGAGCATGAAATGGGTCTGCGTCTTGCCCGCAGCATGGTCTACCCCGAGGTCATGGATTACATCAGTCTCGGACACGACCAGTTTACGGTCGAGGTGCGTGCCTCGGAGCGGCTTGCAGGGCAAAACATGGATGCGCTGCATCTGCCGGAGAATGATCTTCAGTGTTTGCTGATCAAGCATCTGAATGAGGTAATGCTGCCGCCTCCCCAGCACTATGAGTTCGAGCTCAACGATAAGATCCTGCTGTTCGGCACCCTCGGCAACCTGCGCAAAATCACCCGGTACTTGTAATGCAGGCATCATCGCATTCGCAGTGGTTCCAGCCGGTAAAGAAACGGTTTCTCAGTCTCACGCCTCCTCATGCCCTGGTCCTGTCCTATATCGGGCTCTCCCTCCTCGGCACCTTGCTGTTGAAATTGCCGGGCGTCAGCCATCAGCCGACATCATGGCTGCAGGCGCTGTTCACAGCCGTGTCCGCTTCGACTGTTACCGGACTGGTCGTGGTCGATACCGGCACGCACTTCACATTGCCCGGACACTGGATATTACTGTTCCTGATGCAATGCGGCGGCCTGGGGCTGATGACATTCGGCATTATCGTCATTCACCTGACTCGGGGCCAACTGGGCCTGAAACACCGCGCGGCGTTGCGCGAATCATTCAATCACACCGGTAAAGGCGATGTGCGGCGCGTAATGCTCTGGGCGATAGGATTTACCGCAATCATGGAACTGCTCGGCACCGCTTTGCTGGCCTTGCAGTGGGTACCGGAAATGGGCTGGGGCAAGGGTCTGTTCTACAGTTTCTTTCATACCCTTGCGGCATTCAACAATGCCGGTTTTGCATTGGCGCCGGATAGCCTGATGGCGTACGCGGGCAATCCGGTGGTTAACATTGTTATTTCCCTGCTGTTTATTTCCGGAGGCATTGGATTCGTTGTTCTCGCGGACATCATCGATAAAAGGCATTTCAGGCAATTTTCGCTGCATACCAAGCTGATGCTGACCGGCACGCTGATTATAAATCTGGTTGCGATGATCATGATTCTGGTACTCGAATACGGCAATCCCGCTACACTGGGCGCGCTGCCCGACTGGAGCGCAAAACTCTGGGCCTCCTGGTTCCAGGCCGTTACTCCGCGTAGCGCCGGGTTTAATACGCTGGATACCGGAGCGCTCTTTCCTGCCACCGCATTTTTTATCATAGGATTGATGTTCATCGGCGGCGGCAGCGGCTCGACGGCTGGCGGGATAAAGCTCAGCACTTTCATTGTGGCACTGCTGGCAACATGGGCGTTCTTGCGAGGGAGGGAGCGCCCCATCGTATTCGGCCGCAGCATTCAGCTCGATATCATCCGTAAATCGCTGGCGATCATCGTTATCTCGCTGCTTTGTGTCAGCACCGGTATATTCCTGCTGGCCATAACAGAAGAGGGGAATTTCCTCGACCTGACATTCGAGGCGGTGTCGGCAGCCGCCACGGTGGGATTATCAAGGGGAATAACCGCTGGATTATCAGACATCGGACAGTGCATCATTGTCGTGCTGATGTTGATTGGCCGTGTGGGACCGCTGACTATCGCATTTACGCTGGCTAATACGCGGGGCGAAAGTATTCAGTACCCGCCCGGCCAGGTGAATATCGGGTAGTATGATAAGTACATCACCAGCGCCAGCCAACCTTCATGATGGAACAATGACGTTACAGATAGGGTTCGTTAAGTAGTCCCGCGTTACATGGCAGACATTGGTGGCTTTTGGGATTTACTCAGATCGCTGAACCAAAACTCTGTGAGCACGTTGGCATGCAAGAAAGTAGTGTTACTGCATATTAAAATCGTTATGAATGAACCACCCCGCGCCAAGAGTGCGGAGTATCAGAAAAGTTTGAGTTGGCGAAGCTCTTCGCGCGGTTTGCCGAGGGTGTCCCCCGATTACACAAAATCGCGGACACCCTCATGGAAAGAGCTTTCTCGACATTCGATGCCCAAGTAACCGGCATTGTTGCTACCTGTTTGCCTTTGGCGCCGCGTTATGATGCCTCAGGGATGATGTTAACGAGGTGCACCTGAAACGGCAGTAGAATGAGCAAGAATGGGTCATCCTCATTCTTGCCTTCAATAGCACACTAAACGTGGGGTGATTACATTTCGCGTTCGAAATGCCGATGCGCGGCAATGGCCTCAATAAACTGAGGCAGGATATCGTTAATATCGTTATCCTCGAAAGCCAGCACCCCCGGATCGAGCTCGCCGGACGGTAGTCTCAGCTTCACACCTGCCCTCTCGATCAAATCCTTACCGATGCCTAGCGCCAGAATCGGCTTGCAATGGCGATACTGCTCCTTGATGAATTCGACCACGAGCTCCATGCATGCAAGATTCAGCGCATCCTCATGACCGCCTGGCACTGCAAGCCCGTCAAAAAGCACGGCGGGCATCGCTTCAAAAGTGACATCAACCTCGATTTCATTACCGTCCGTGCTTTGCACGGCGCCCAAACGAACGCCCACGAAGCGCGGCACGGCGCCTTCTGCCACCAGTCCAGCCTGAAGTGCCTTTGCACTCGCGCCATCCACTCCATCAGCGACCAGTATTGCAATCTGCCGGGTCGCGATGCTTCCGTCGCCAGGGCGCGCAACAAGAGATAGTGCTGGGGATGATGTCACTTCCGGCACAATTACCTGCACGAGCGCCTTCGGTTGGGCAGGCGGTAGCGATTTCATTCCCAGACCTTCGGCGACACTTTCGGCAAGGTCTTGTGCCACATTTACCAGCATCGCCACTACGCGCTCGCGTATCGCCGGAATTTGCACACGTGTCAGTTCGAAGCGGAAAGCGCTTATGATATGTGCCTTCTCCACCGGAGTCTGGCTATTCCAGAACAGCGTTGCCTGTGTATAGTGGTCCGCAAAACGCTCCGGTTTGCCGCGCACCTTATCCCCAGTCATTGGTTGCGGAAACGAAGTAAAGCCTGCTGCGCCAGCCTGGAAGGGGCATCCCCCAGCCAGGGAGTTTGGTTCATATGCGACACGGCCTCTGTTTATGCCCTGGCGGTGCATGCCGTCGCGCTGGTTGTTGTGGACTTGCGCCACCGGCGAATTAATGGGAATTTCGTGGAAATTGGGACCACCCAGGCGGGAAATCTGGGTATCGACATAGGAATGAATGCGGCCTGCCAGCAGCGGATCGTTGCTGAAATCAAGCCCGGGCACAATATGCGCAGTACAGAAAGCGACCTGCTCCGTTTCGGCAAAGAAATTGTCAGGATTACGATCGAGTACCATTTTGCCGACGGGGATGACCGCTACCAGCTCTTCCGGCACGAGCTTGGTAGCGTCAAGTATGTCAAAACTGAATTCCTCCGCTTGTGCTTCCGTAAAGATCTGCATGCCCAGTTCATATTCGGGGCAGGCACCGGTTTCAATGGCTTCCCACAAATCACGACGATGAAAATCGGGATCGGCTCCGGAAATTTTAACCGCTTCGTCCCACTCCAGCGAATGGGTACCGGCAAGCGGCTGCCAGTGGAATTTGACAAAGTGTGTCTCGCCATCGGCGGTTACCAGCCTGAAGGTGTGAACGCCAAAACCTTGCATCATGCGGAAACTGCGGGGAATGCCACGATCTGAAAGCACCCACATCAGCATGTGAGCGGATTCCGGCATGAGGGAAACAAAATCCCAAAAGGTGTCATGCGCGGTTGAAGCCTGTGGCATGGCAAAGTGCGGCTCGGGCTTGGCCGCATGCACCAGATCAGGAAATTTCATCGCATCCTGGATAAAAAAGACAGGCACGTTAATTCCCACCAGATCCCAATTGCCCTCCTCCGTATAGAATTTGACCGCGAAGCCTCGCGCATCGCGCACGGTATCGGCGGAGCCGCGCTCTCCAAAAACCGTAGAGAATCGCACGAAAACGGGTGTGCGTTTCCCCGTTTCGGCGAACAAGGAGGCTCGCGTATATTTCGCCAGCGACTCATAGCATTCAAAATAGCCGTGTGCACCCGACCCTCGTGCGTGAACGATGCGCTCCGGTATGCGCTCATGATCGAAATGGGTGAGCTTTTCGCGCAGGATAAAGTCTTCCAGCAGGGCCGGGCCTCTATACCCCGCCTTTAGCGAATTCTGGTTGTCGGCGACAGGGACCCCCTGATTGGTCGTGAGGATCTGATCGCTGGAATCGACTCTCACCCGATCAAGCGACTCGCTGCCGGGATTGAAACCCCGGTAAGGCTCACCCGCGCCCGCCTTTCGGGAAGCATTGGTTTCGGTTAACGTGCTGCCTGTGACAAAGGGATCAGGCGTCTCTACCATTTGGCCCTTCTCTGGTGAAGCGGAGACATCCCCATATTCTAGCGTCTTGTTCACGTTATACGGCATGGCTGTGGCCAGCTCCTGTGTGGCGGCAAGCTTGGCGGTGAGATCATTACCCGGAGCGCCCTCCTCATAGGCGGGACCGCTGATGGTGGAACGGTTGTCAGCATCGTTGTGTTTTTTGGTTGGCATACTATTTCCTGTTAGATTGATTTAGGGGCAGGACGAATCAGGCACGAGATGCGTGCATCATGGCCTTTTCATTTGCCAGCTTCAGTACGCCACCGTACATTAAGGAATTATTTGTCGGGTTTGTGCTCCCTGCCAACTAAACATGTCTGACTTAGCTGTTTCGTGCAGGAACGTACGGAATAACTTATATGGGAGTCAGCGTAAATTTCGATACAGCAAAGCGCTGGATTAATAGGAGGCATATCATGAAAAATACTTCCCTTTTAACGCAAACTACTCGATCGATCCTGCTTGCCGGCATGATGTTTGGAGCTTGATCCGGAAAGCACCGACGCCGCTCAGCACCACAGTGCGCGCGGAGGCACTCTCACAGCCTAACAGATAGGAGATTCCCGCCATGCCTTCATTTTCGGTAATGGCTGTGTAAAAAGCCGTACCACTGCCCCGCTCTCCTATACAAGCAACGATACAGTCAGTCCGAAAATACAGAGGGTAATATGCGCACCGGGTTCATAAATGCCTTCTCGGGCGGGGGATGCAGATGAGTTCGAGATTTGGCAGTAGATGACGTAATCTGCCGACGGCTGGCTCGCCAGAATCCCGTTCTGCTTCGGACTGTGCAAAAGAGCCCTATAACCTCCGAAGTTATTGCTGCATCTTCCAATGAAAAGAAACTGCTATGTATGCAGACGCACAGTGACAGTTTTAAAGCAAACGTAATATAGGGTGAGGTTAACGAATCGAATAACGGGCAAATCCTGGCATTCGTTGACAAGATTGGGGTTTACATGCCATCCACCCCCTCGCGCCAAAAATCCTGCAAGGGCGCTTCTCATCAACAGGTCTTGAAAAAAAGAGCTTGAAACCCATGTAATTATTCACGAAAAACAAACCATCCATTTTCGCTGTCAGGGTTGCTGAAGTTACAAAAACTATTTCGACAAAGCCTATCCTATTCCCCGATGATACATCCCTTGATCATAAGCCGCCCTGAAGGTTTGTACTGTCCCGAGGGCGAATTTTTCATCGATCCCTGGCGGCCGGTGGACAGGGCTGTGATCACGCACGCGCACAGCGACCATGCGCGACGGGGAAACCGGCATTATCTGGCGCATCGCGACAGCGCCGAGTTGCTGCGCATCCGTCTCGGTAGGGATATCAGCCTCCAGACGCTGGATTATGGCGAAGAGATTGAACACAAGGGCGTTCGCATCAGCCTGCATCCCGCCGGGCACGTGTTGGGATCGGCGCAGGTCAGGTTGGAGCGAAAGGGAAGGGTATGGATCGCTTCGGGCGACTACAAGCTGGCAGACGACGGAACATGCCGGCCTTTCGAGGCGGTGCGCTGCGATACCTTCATCACCGAATCGACATTTGGACTTCCCATATACCGTTGGCCGCCACAAACCGCTCTTTTTGCCGACATCAATGACTGGTGGCAGCGGAATGCGGCGGCAGGCCGTGCCTCGATACTTTTCTGCTATGCGTTTGGCAAGGCACAACGCATTTTGCGAGGCGTGGATAGCACCATCGGTCCTATCGTCTGCCATGGCGCGATGGAACCGCTCAATGCCGTTTACCGCGCCAGCGGCGTGCCGTTGCCCGCCACATTTCGCGTGACGGATCAGGCAATGAACAAATCGGCGATTTCCCAGGCACTGGTGTTGGCGCCGCCTTCGGCCGCAGGAACGCCCTGGCTGAAGCGCTTTGGCGCCCATTCCGATGCGTTTGCCAGTGGCTGGATGCAGCTGCGAGGCGCGCGACGCCGGCGTGGGGTGGACCGCGGCTTCGTCATGAGCGATCACGCGGACTGGCCCGCCCTGCATCGCGCCATCGACAGCACCGGGGCCGAGCAGGTTTTCGTGACGCACGGCAACATCGCCGTCATGGTCCGTTACCTGCGCGAGCAGGGCCTCGACGCGCAAGCCTTTGCCACTGAATACGGCGGCGAAGAGGAGACCGATCCCGTCCATGCGGAGGCCGGCCTGTCGCCCGGCATGCGCGATTCAAACCCTGCCGTCGATGCAGCATCTTCCGCCGGCACGGACAGAGACGCGACTGGGGAACCGGATCCAGGCGCTTCCGGCTTCAGCCCTGCCTTACCGGCGGCGCCGCGCCCGCGACTGTTGGAAAGCTGATGAAAGCTTTTTCAGCACTGTATCGCGAGCTTGACAGTTCCACTTCAAACCTGGCGAAACAAGCAGCGCTGCAAAGCTATTTTCGGATCGCCCCTCCGGCTGATGCGGCTTGGGCGGTATTCTTCCTAGCCGGGGGTAAGCCCCGCCAGATGGTACCGAACAGGCTTCTCAAAGCACTGGTGCAGGAGGTTGCCGCGCTGCCGGAATGGCTGTTCGTGGAAAGCTATGAGGCCGTGGGAGACCTGGCCGAGACTATTGCCCTGCTGTTACCCGAACCGGTAGACATGCGGGAACTCAGCCTGGCTGAATGGCTGTTCGCGCACCTATTGCCCCTGCGGGGTTTGCCCGAAGAACAACTGCGCGCCCGCCTGCTGGCGCAATGGAATACGATTGCCACAGCGGACCGGCTGGTGTATTTCAAGCTCATCACCGGCAGTCTGCGTGTAGGAGTCTCCAGGCACCAGGTCACGCAGGCACTGGCGGCGGTCAGCGGCGTTGATGCCAAGCGCATGGCCCAGCGGCTGATGGGCTATACGCAGACCGGCTCTCAACCGGCCGCCGCCGGTTTCCTTGCGCTGATCAGGCCGGAAGATGACCCGAAGCAAAGCCTGCAACTCACCGGCCACCCCTATCCCTTCTTCCTTGCGCATCCCCTCAACCAGCCGTCCGCACATTTTGATGAGCTGCTCGGTTCCCCGGCCGACTGGCTGGTGGAATGGAAATGGGATGGCATCCGCGCACAATTGGTCAAGCGCGGCGGCCAATCGTGGATATGGTCGCGCGGGGAAGAGCTTGTCAGCGAGCAGTTTCCTGAATTGGCGCAGGCGGGCCTTTCGCTGCCCGACGGCACCGTGCTGGATGGTGAAATCGTCGTATGGCGCGACGGAAAAGTCCAGCCTTTCAATGAACTGCAGAAACGCCTCGGGCGCAAGACCCTGGGCAGCAGGATTCTGCGGGAGCAACCCGTGGTGCTGCTGGCATACGACCTGCTGGAAGAGGAGGGAGAAGATCTGCGCAGAAAGCCGCAGTACGTGCGTCGCGAGCGGCTGGAAGCGTTGCTGGCAAAGCATGCGCTCGAGCGGTTGCAGTTACCCTTGCGCCTGAGTCCGGCCATCCATGGCCGCACATGGCAGGAGTTGGCCATCCTGCGGGAAGCTGCGCGCAGCCAGGGCACGGAAGGTTTTATGCTCAAGCAGCGCAATGCAGAATATGGCGTGGGGCGCACCAAGGACGTCGGCAGGTGGTGGAAATGGAAGATCGATGCGATGAGCGTGGACGCTGTGCTGATCTATGCACAACGAGGGCATGGCCGCCGCGCCAGCCTGTACAGCGATTATACTTTTGCCGTATGGAGCGAGCCGCCCGTAAATCCGGACCGCGTTCTCGTCCCGTTTGCCAAGGCCTATTCTGGCTTGACCGACGTGGAGATGGCGCAGGTTGACGCGATTATCCGCAAAACCACGCGCGAGAGCTTTGGCCCGGTGCGCAGCGTGGAGCCGACGCTGCTATTCGAGCTTGGCTTCGAGGGAATTTCCCGCAGCGGCCGCCATAAAAGCGGCATCGCCGTGCGCTTTCCGCGAATGCTGCGCTGGCGCCGCGATAAGCCGGTCGCCGAGGCCGATACGCTACAGACGCTGATGGCGCTGCTTCCGGACGGAGCTTGAGCATTGCCGCACCATAGACATGGAGCGAATAATACGGGCCATGCTCGCGCTGAGCGATGGCTTGCGTTGCGCGGCTGGCAACCTTTCCCGTTTCAGCGCAAGGTCTGGAAGGCGATGTCGCAGGGCCGCTCGGGACTCCTGCATGTCACCACCGGGGCGGGCAAGACGCTGGCTGTCTGGCTGGGGGGATTGGAGCGCTTCGTGCCACTCGGCCAGAAAAGGGAGGAGGACGCCGGTTTGCAGGATGATGTCATGGGCCCGCCTGCTTCTCAAAAAAACAGTGCAGCGCCTTCCTTGACGGTCCTCTGGCTGACGCCCATGCGGGCGCTGGCAGCCGATACGCTGCGCGCGCTGCGCGAGCCACTGGCCGATTTCGCCCCGAACTGGACCTCAGGGTTGCGAACCGGCGATACGTCGAGCGGGGAGCGTGTCGCGCAGAACCGCCGCCTGCCCACACTTCTGGTTACCACGCCCGAAAGCCTTTCTCTTTTGCTGGCGCGTGCCGATGCGCCGAGCACCCTTGGAACGGTGCAACTGGTGGTAGTAGATGAGTGGCACGAATTGCTGGGCAACAAGCGCGGCGTGCAGGTGCAGCTGGCGCTGGCCCGGCTCTCGGACTGGAATCCGCGGCTCATGATATGGGGGATGTCTGCCACGCTGGCCAACCTGAATCGGGCGCTGAACACGCTGCTGCCTCTGCCGGCTCCTGCCGCCGCCTTCGAGCGACCCGGCGAGCCGCCACCCGTGCCGATGTCGCCGGCATTGATAGAAGGCCGTATCGATAAGAAACTGGTGGTCGACACGCTACTGCCCGAGCGTGTCGAGCGCTTTGCCTGGGCTGGGCACATGGGGCTGTCCATGCTGCCGCGCGTGGGAAAGGTAATTGCGCAAAGCGGTTCAACTCTGGTATTCACCAACACCCGCTCGCAGGCGGAGCGCTGGTACCAGGCGCTGCTGGAGCATTATCCGGATTGGGCGGGCGAGATTGCGCTGCATCACGGCTCGCTGGACTTGTCCGTGCGGAACTGGGTGGAACTTGGACTGAAGAATGGCACCTTGCGCGCTGTCGTCTGCACGTCCAGCCTGGATCTCGGCGTCGACTTCCTGCCGGTGGAGCGCGTGTTGCAGATCGGCTCGGCCAAAGGCGTCGCTCGGATGCTGCAGCGTGCTGGACGCTCCGGCCATGCGCCGGGACGGCCTTCCCGCATCACACTGGTCCCTACCCATAGCCTGGAAATTATCGAGGCGGCGGCGGTGCGCAAGGCCATACAGACCGGCCAGATCGAAGATCGCCACAGCCCGCATCAACCGCTGGACGTATTGGTGCAGCATCTGGTCACGGTGGCGCTGGGGGGCGGCTTCCAGCCTGAAGCGTTGTATGCCGAGATCCGCCGTACCTTTGCCTATGCGGAGCTCTCGCCGGACAGCTGGCAATGGGCACTGGACTTTGTACGCCAGGGCGGCCCTTCGCTGGTCGCCTACCCGGATTTCCAGCGTGCCGCGCCCGATGCGGATGGCATCTGGCGGGTCGGCGATGCACGGCTGGCGCGGCGTCATCGCAGCAATATCGGCACCATTGTGAGCGACGCAGTGATGGGGGTGCAATTCATGAGTGGCGGCCGCCTGGGCACCGTTGAAGAAAGCTTCGGGGCAAGGCTGCGGCCAGGGGATGTATTCATGTTCGCGGGACGCCTCCTGCAGCTGGTGCGCATCTACCAGATGACCGCCTACGTCAGGCTGGCGAAAGCGGGCAGCGCTGCGCTGCCGCGCTGGAATGGCGGACGCATGCCGTTGTCCAGCACTCTTGCCGATGCCATGCTGGGCGAACTGGCCGCTGCCGGTCGAGGTAGGTACAGCAGCCCCGAGATGCGCTGCGTACAGCCCCTGCTGGCGCTGCAAAAAAAGTGGTCGCACCTTCCCACACCCCAGTCGCTATTGGCGGAAACATTGAAAAGCCGCGAGGGCTGGCACCTGTTTCTTTATCCGTTTGCCGGACGGCAGGTGCACCTGGGGCTGGCCGGACTCATGGCGTGGCGCGTCACACAGGCTCGGGCCAACACGTTTTCAATCGCGCTCAACGACTATGGGTTTGAGCTGCTTTCAATCCGGCCAATGGACTGGGCCGAACTGCTACCGGGCATGCTGACCCTGCCGGATAAGATGGCTCCCGCCTGCCAAAACAATCCGCAATATCGGCCGCAACTCCTCGCGGAAGTGCTGGCGAGCCTCAATGCCACGGAACTAGCGCGGCGCCGGTTCCGGGAAATCGCGCGCATTGCCGGACTGATCTTTCAAAGCCATCCCGGAGAGAAGCGGAGCAACCGGCAATTGCAGGCATCCGCTTCACTCTACTACGACGTGTTTCAAAACTATGACCCTGGCAATCGCCTTCTTCAGCAGGCACAATCGGAACTGCTGCAGCAGGAGCTGGATATCGACCGCCTGGCAGGATCGCTGGAGCGCATGCAGAGGCAAGCACTGCATATCGTGGCCGTAAAAAAGCCGACACCGCTGGGTTTTCCACTCATGGCCGAACGGTTCCGTGAAAAACTCAGCAATGAGCCGCTCGCCGAGCGCATTGCCCGCATGGTGAAGGAACTCGAAGCGAGCGCCGGACCCGATGCTCAGGATATTCCCGGCCGTAGGCAAGGCAATGGAACGGTTCCCGCAAGCACCCGCGAGGCGGTTTTGCAGACGCTGGAATTGAATAGCCACGCTGACCCGCACTTGAAACAGGAAAGGGATGGTTCTTCCGGCGCCGGCCGCCCACCCGGCAGCACGTCCGTTGCGCGGAGAAAGCGTGCGCGGCACCGGCGGCCATCCGAGTCGTGACCCGGCATGCCTGAGTTGATTACGGGTCCCGCGATCCGCTGTGCTGGCCATACGCTGCAACTGTTGCCGCAGCGCGCGTTGTGGTGGGCTTCGGAAAAAACACTCATGGTGGCCGACATTCATCTGGGCAAAGGCGCGACTTTTCGAGCGCTTGGCCAACCCCTGCCGCGCGGTAGCAGTTCCCGGGATCTGCAGCATCTTTCCGAGCTGGTAGCGCAGCTGCAGGCGCAGCGGCTGGTGGTGCTGGGGGATTTCTGGCATAGCCGGCAAGGCCTCATATGCCTGCCACGCGCCTCGATTGCAGGTGCCGGGCCTGCCGCCCGCAGGCGGCAATGGAACTTCGAATATGCCGCCCGCCGGGGTATCAGCGAATGCGCCAGAAGCGTTTTACCTGGCAGGACACTTGCATCCGGCGGTACGCCTCATGGGAAAAGGCCATGACAGCTCGCGCCTCCCGTGCTTTGTCTTGCAGGCGGGGCAGCTCGTGCTTCCCGCTTTCGGCAGCCTCACCGGCCACGTCACGCTCGATCTGGGTTCCCTGCAACGGAGCGGCGCCAAGGCCGGGATCGTCGCACCCGACGCGGTCTGGCTAATATAAATATCAGCTCAGTAGTGTCCGGTTAAAACAGTAATCCGTGCGCGGAGATCGAGCTCTGGCAGACTCCAAAAAAGACTAGCAGCCTGCTAGAAACGCCAAGAGCATTTCCGCAGTTCGGCCACATTGGCGTGACTTTGAGTGGGATTTCGATCTTCCAAATTTAAACCGGTTCCCAGACTGGATTTTTGGGAAACGCCAAGCCCATCGAGTCGGCTATCCCCTCATCCGAGAAGTCGAAGTCCCAGTGCAGGTTGACGACCGAGCCATGGATCCATGGGCAGACTATGAAGCTTCACGGCGATCATGATTAGCGGTAATGAAAATATTGAAATTCAGACCGCGTAAATAGCCGTGAAGGTGTCCGCTTCATAGAATGCTACTTCTCATTAAAGTTTTGTTCCGTAGTATGAAGTGATGGTATTTTGCCAGATTGGGTCAGCCATATCCGGCCAATCATCCTTATTGAACCCCGGTGCGGATTCGAGGCGTGCTTTATCCACATCGAGCAGGAAGCGCTTGTTCGCGGTATCGAGCTTTAATGCGCTCCACGGCACCGCAAACAACTTGTCGGCCATACCAAGAAATCCGCCAAAAGACAATACCGCATAGGCAACTTTTCCGCTGTTTATATCCAGCATGATCTCCTTGATATCGCCCAGGTCTTCGTCTTTATGATTATAAACGTCGTTACCAATGAGCGTATCTGCACCCATCAACCGGGGCCCAGGTCCTTCCTTGTCTTGATTCTTGTACATACCATAGGTATCGCGGTCTTCGTAGCTCATGCTTGTCTCCTGTAAATTAATATAAAGTTTTTTACTGCTTATAACGGGTGAAATCCAATCATAAAATTGATTGAGCAGACAGGATGCCGGAATTTTCAAATGAGGTCGGTACGATATCGAACACTTGGATTAGACGCAGTTATGATAGACGGTGGATACCGCCTTCACCCTCTGTTTCAAGGTATGCTTTTTGTTCAACGTGGATTAACAAAATCGTGAGAACTTCCTCTCCTTGTAATCAGTGATCAGTGCGATTCAATTCTTTTTTAGATAGAAGGCTTCCCTGGCAGGCGTTTCTACAGCGATACGCTGGGTCTTCCCCAGAATACTGGCCGGGTGGATGTACAGCTAAGACAGTAAGGCTGCCCGGTACGGGATGAGGATATTGCGCGGTTGTCGCTCTTCGTTCATGAGCGGCACATATTGCACCCTAAGCGCTGCGTAATCCGGCGAAAGACCAGCGCAGGCAGCAGAAATGCCGGTGTTATCCAGATGTATCGGATTACGCTCATTTGACCCTGCGCAAATCAGGCCCACTTCAACCCCTGTATGGAAAAAACAGGAGATCGCTCATGACGTGCGCGGCTGATGCCTATCCGATAGCCGATGCTTCGCCAGTTCGGCCAGCAAAGCGACGAGTTTCTTTAAATCGACAGGCTTTACAAGATAGTGATCAAAGCCCGCTTCAAATGAAATTTTCCGGTCATCATCCTGACCGTATCCGGTTATTGCGATCAGGATGGGTTGCGTGATGTCTACAATCGAACGGAGCCGGCGTGCGATTTCGTTTCCATCCATATCGGGCAGACCAATATCGAGTATGCAGATATCAGGCGCTTCGGTACGTGCACGTTCGAGAGCATAATGTCCATTGTGCTCGACGAAGGTCTCATGTCCTGCGGAATCCAATAACATCGACAACATGAACGCTCCATCCTTGCTGTCTTCGGCGATCAGGATGCGCAATCTTTTAGCCAGCGGCAGGACACTCATATCGCCGCCGGGAGACGCCGAAGCCCGCAATTCAATATGGCGGGGGAGCGAGACAGTAAATTCCGTTCCGGCACCGGTGCCTTTACTTCGTACGGTTACGCTGCCCCCATGAAATTCCACAATGCTCTTGACGAGAGAAAGACCTATTCCCAGGCCACCCTGCGATCGATCGGGAGAACGCTTTGCCTGAGTAAACAGTTCGAATATGCGGGGAAGAAGGTCCGGCTCAATACCGATGCCGTCATCCTGCAAGACAAGCACCACCTCATCAGGATGCGCTTCAAGGCGTACTAGAATATTTCCACCCTTCGGAGTGTATTTAGCGGCGTTATTCAGCAAATTGGCCATCATTTGCACCAATCGCTTGCGATCCCCCAGAACCATGACCGATTCCATCGGCTCTTGTAACACAAATTGGTGGCGCCGCATCTTGATCAACGGGCTCACCTGCTCGACAGCGTCAGATAATAGATTTTTGAAGTCGACGGGGCGCTTGTCAAGGAGCACTTCGCCACGCGTAACGCGGGCCACATCCAGCAGGTCATTCACCAGGCTGGTCATATGCGCGACCTGGCGAGCAATGATTTCACTTGCCTGTCTTACGCGACCCTCATCGATATGAGCCGTTTTCAGAAGTTGCGCGGCGGCGCTGATTGGCGCGAGGGGGTTGCGCAACTCATGCGCCAGTACCGCCAGAAACTCGTCTTTGCGGCGATCGGCTTCCTGAAGCTTTTCTTCCGCATGTTTGCGATCCGTAACGTCCAGGGTGATACCGCGGATGGCATGAGGCCGGCCCATCTCGTTACACAGGACTTTTCCACGAATATCCGACCAGGAGTTTTCACCATTTTGAGGGTGAATAATTCGAGCAACGACGTGAAATTCCCCCCGTTCTGCGATTGCCTGCTCACAGGCAGCCTTCAAAGCCATTACATCATCCGGATGCAACAATTCCCAAGGCCGTTCAAGTCTCTCGAGATCGGGACCAAATATTTCCGGAGCATGTGCAGAAAAGACGGCTTCCCCTTTAGCCAAATCCCAGTCCCACACCGTCATACGCGCCGCAACCATGCCTTCTTTCAGTCGTTCCTGACTTATGCGAAGTTCATCCTGCGCATGTTTCTTCTCGGTAACGTCCGACCCTTCGACAAAAATACCCGAAACGGCGCCATCCGGCTCGATAATGGGCTGATAGACGAAGTCGATAAATGATTGTGTTAAAGGCATTCCTGGGTTGCGTTGAAGCGAAAGCGGCACCTCATATGCGAAAAAAGGCTGACCCGTCATAAAAACCTGGTCGAGAAGTTCAAGGAAACCCTGCCCTTCCGTTTCCGGAAGCGCGTCACGGAGCTCTATGCCCAGAATCTTGCGATTCCCGACCAGACGCATATAGGCATCGTTTGCGAATTCGAAAACATGCTGCGGGCCGCGCAGGATACACATGAACCCGGGCGCTTGCTGAAATAAGACCTTTAAACGATCGGCCTCATGCCGGCGGTATCGTATTTCAAGGGTAAGGCGTTCATTGACGAGTTTCAGCTCCTCTTTGGCCAGATGCTCTTTTGTAACGTCGTTGCATACGACCAGCACACCACGCACGCCTGCAGCGTCCTGGATCGCGCTGTAGCCATATGTCCACCAGACATCTTCACGGCTGCCGTGCCGTGTTACCGGGACAAGCTGATCCTCATGCCACGTCGGCGGGCCGCCGGCCATGACGGAGTCGATCTGTGGGCCGATGATGGGCCATATTTCACGCCAGCATTCACGCCCAGGCTGGCCTAGCGCACTGGGATGCCGTTCAGGCCCCATGGTTTTTCGATAGGCATCGTTGTAAAACTGGATTAACTCGGGGCCCCACCAAATGAACATCGGATGATTCGAGGCCAGTACTATGCCTAATGTCGTCTTAAGGGAATCCGGCCATTGGGTGGAGGGACCCAAGGGCGTAGCCGCCCAATCGAAGGCCTGTGTAAGCGATGCCAATTCTCCGCCGCAGGATAGAAATTTAGCCGTGAGATCCATATGCTTTCTATCAAAATTGTTTTTTCATCGGAGTCCACAACCCCGATGCCATACTCTCCTGGCACAGCAGCAACAAATTTTAATAATTTGCAGAATAGCGTCCTCAATGCATGTTTAGTGTGAATTATATACTGGCTTCACGACGTCAAGTAAGGTGTGTAACCACTTCGCAACCCATCCCTCAAGAATTCGCCGGCTCCGTTCCGCGTGACAGCTGACAGCTCATGCATTCGTCCTATAGCGTTGAAATTTGCATTGCTGCCGCATTGTCATATTCCGGCGCTTAAGTGCGCTAGCAGACGGATCGGCAACATTTTTGCCGATAAAATTTTTTAGAGTTAGCTTCTGCCGTGCTCACCGGCCTATTCAACGTCATTCTTTAGAGGATAAAAATGAAAAATCTTTCGAAATTAAAGTGGTATCGAACAATGAGCCTGGTGATTTTTGCCGCTGTGTTCACAGCGGGTTGCGCAACCGCGGAAAAAAGAGATGTTGCGTCGCAACTTGCGGTCGCAAAATCCGCGGTTGCAGATGCGGTGAATGCTGGCGCACCTGAACTTGCATCGGTGGAATTCAAATCTGCGCAGGATAATCTGGATGCCGCGGAAAAAGCGTCAATGGCGAGTGACTATAAAAAAGCTGCCAGGTTAGGTGAAAATGCGCAACTGAACGCTCAACTGGCTGCTGCCAAAGCGCGTGCGGCGAAAGCACAGAAAGCCGCGGACGCATTGCAGGACAGCAATCGCGCGCTGCAAAACGAAATGAACCGCACAGCAAAATGACCCCTCCAGAGGAGATTTCTCTCATGAAAAAGAATAGATTATTGACCCTGTCGCTTATCTCTGTGATAGTGATTCTGGCGAGTTGCACCTCGATGCCGGATCGCAATGCGCGTCTGGAGGATGCCCGCAGCAGTTACAACAATGCACAGAGCAATCCGCAAGTTGTCAATCTGGCTGCTCTTGAACTGAAGCAGGCGGATGATGCCCTGGCTAAAGCCAATGATGCATGGGCCGAGCGAAAAGATCCTGCCAAAGTGGACCATCTCGCTTATGTCGCGCAACAGCGGGTTGCAATCGCCGAGGAAACCGCAAAACGCAAAGTAGCCGAAGCCGCCGTGTCTCAATCCGAGTCGGAACGCGACAAAATTCGGCTTGCTGCCAGAACAGACGAGGCGAACAAATCCCAGCGGCAAGCGCAGAGTGCGGAAACGCGGGCCCAGCAGCTTGAGCGGCAAGCGCAGAGCGCGGAAACACGAGCCCAGCAGCTTGAGCTGCAACTCAAGGCGCTCAAGGCAAAACAAACAAAGCGAGGGTTGGTCATTACGCTTGGCGATCTATTATTCGACACCAATCGGGCGGAGCTTAAATCCGGTGGCATTCGCGAGGTCCAGAAGCTTGCCGATATTCTCAAGGATAATCCCCAGCGCAGGGTTTCCGTCGAGGGATTTACCGATAGCACGGGTAGTGCCAGTTACAACCTGGACCTTTCCGAACAGCGTGCTGATGCGGTACGCGATGCACTCGCAGGCATGGGTATCAGCGGCGATCGCATAACAACGCGGGGATATGGAAGAAGCTTTCCGATCGCCACCAACGGCAGCGAGGCAGGCCGGCAACTGAATCGCCGCGTGGAGATAGTCATTTCGGATGAAAGCGGGAATATCAGGTCGCGTTAAATGCCAAAGGGGCGCCCTCTTGAAATGATATCATCGGCGAGGGCGCCGTGACTTGGGTTTGGGTGCCTTGCCATAACGATCCACTAAAGCAACCGTGACTAACCCTAAGGCAAAAGCCACATAAACCATAAGCAGGGAACGTCTCGACAGGCGGCGTTCAAATCCGGGCGCTAACCGTTTCGGTATGACGTTAAAGTCAACCACATAAGCCGTGGCGGTGATCATGACAGCTTTCACCGCAGCGTAAGCTCCCTGCATATCTCATCCACCTTGTGCAAATCGCTTATCGCAGCATTCGCGGCCTGACATTCATACCAGAAATTTCAAGGTTTTGTCCGGTAAATCGCTTTGGCGTAAATCCTCGTTCCGATAGTACTGCACTTCATGAGTTGACAGATCGGTTCCCGTTCTCTTTCAGGCGGTACAACATGTCCTTACCGTTCCCTGTTTTTGCACAAATGCGAGAGATCCATTCTCACCCGTGTTGCCGCGACTGTGCACAATCGTACATAACAATTTCGCGAGGTAATGTACGCTATTGATCTTGGGTGCGCGGCTTGCGCGGGACAGGTGCCCTCCTCCGAGTGAAATTGGCTGCGGGGAAGCCTCTGCGCAGCCTGCCATAGGCCGGTGCCGAAGTCACAAAAACATGGGGCAAATCCGGCATGGGGAAAAGGATAGGTTTTTTCCTTGATGTTTGATCCTAAATCCGGCAGTTGGACGGGGCGGAGTGTGTGGTTTTGGGGTGCAGGGCAAGGCGTAACGACGCGGAATGGTGCGACCGTGCAGGGAGGAGCAGTGCCTTCCGCAGGAAGGTGTGACCCCGCAGCGGGATGCGGGCGTCTTGAAACGCGGCCGAGGCATCCCCTACGCTGCCCGATCCCCGCTTCGCGGGGCCCCTCGTGCGACGCTCCAGGGCGCCCCATTCCAAGGAGTTACAACACAGCCATGTGCCGCAAAATCCGT
>CAJDUY010000011.1_pt1 | contig 20537 bp, 24 predicted proteins | sample 7390911 | NCBI WGS metagenome assembly CAJDUY01 (sample SAMEA7055686, study PRJEB34461) | soil metagenome | biome: terrestrial ecosystem; feature: Peninsula; material: soil | place: Antarctica | collected 2016 | reverse complement strand
GCGTCTACCTTCGCAGCGCCATAATTGACAGGCGGTGCGGTGATGAATTTCCTGCTTTTCCATTCGTAGGAAAGTTTTGTCCCGGTATCGCCTTCCCATTGGTATATCTTTTTGCCGGCGGCCACATAAAGCTTGCCCGAGGCGGGGTCCGCCCATATGGCGGTAATTTTCTGATTGACCTTGATAAACGACGCGCTCTCGGTCTTGTCGATAACAAACATCAGTGAGCTGTCGTCCACGGAGTAGCCGCAGTAATACCGGTTATCGGCGGAAGCCGCGACGAATGTTCCAGGATTGAGTTCGGACCATTCCGTTTGCGTGAACAGATCCTTGGTTACAATGTCGCTGTTCGCCCCGATGATGACCATGCCTTGTGGCGCGGGGTAGCCGACGCCGAATGCAAAACTCGCCACGCCACGCTTGGCCATGCAGGGCCATGCAACGCCGAGCTTTTCCATGCCGCCGCCCATGGTCACCGGCTCTACGCCGGTAATGGTAAAAGGATTTCCGGTTGTCATGCCAACCAGCGTGGTTCCACTCACGCCTATCGCCACGATATTCTGATCGTAGGTCTGCCGGTAGCCGGCAGGCCATGCATAGGGCTTGAACGGTTCGGAGAAAAGCACCTCGTTGCCAACGAAACCGGCCGCAATGCCATTCGCCAGAACTACGATCCCCCTCATATCGGCAGGCGGCATATCCCACGTCGTTGACGGCAGGACTTCCCCGCGCGCCACGGCAGAGTCCGGCGCGGTATCGCTATATGTGACGGTTGCTGCCGGCAGGGTGACAACATAGTGGTATTCCGTGCCGCTGGAAGTGGTCAGTGTCCGGTAAATCCGCTTGTTCATGCCGGCGGTATTGTGCGGCGCGGATCGCGCCCACGCCGCTTCAGTACCACCAGCGGCGTAGGTCTGAGCGGTCGCCAGCATTACCACTACTTTTTTTGCCGCCGGATCCACGCTTGTCAATTTGATCCTGGCATTCAGATCCGTCATCCCGGCCACGGATGCAAATGTAATTTCCTCCCCCGCGCGCAGACCGGATACCGTGTCGAGCGTCACGGTAACCTGCCCGGCCATGGGTGTGTCCTTGACCGCTGCCAGGATGGTTCCAGAGTTTGGCGGCGCGGCATCCATTGCGGAAAGCACCCAGGTGGAATCCATCTTTCCGGTGGTGACCGGCGAAGCGGGGGATGGTTTCGATTCTTCACCCCATTGCGTGACGTACGTATAAACGTAAGAGCGGGTAACCGTTGCACCGGCGCCTCCCGCTGGCGTTACGATGGGAGCGGTTACCGGCTGCGTTACACCAAGCACATAACAACCCGAAGCGGAAGGGGACGAAGCGGACCCCATGCTCGCCAGATCGAAATCCGACGTGCGCGGCTCGCCGTCGCCGGTGTAATAAAAACGCCTCGACGAATTTCCCGCGACGGGAGAACGCGCCACATCCACGTCCGCGCCCCATGCCAGCCATTTCTCGTTTCCATCCTTCTCCATGCGGAACATCGATAGGATGCCGCCATCCATGACCGGAGAAAAAACGAGACTGGGCGCATTTATCGGGCGCAGATCGCCGGAGGTCAGCCTGCAATTCGTTGCAATCTGTGCCTGGTTTGGCGCGAGCAACTGCTTTGCCAGTCTTGGCACAAGCCCGGAAAAGCCGGCAATCCTGAAGGTTGGCACGTGGAAATATCTCCTTTCTGAATAGCGTTGACACGCTGGCATAGGTGGTTAAAAATTCAAAATTCCGGGCAAACTCTCAATGGGCAGCCTTCGCAACCTTCAGGTACTGAAGGGATGGCCAGAAAATATCACTTACGCATATTTGCTGAAGACACGGTGACACCTGCCGGGAGCAGCAAAGCATTGCGGCGAAGCCGCGCAAATTTTTACGGGGCAGGCAATCGGCGAAGCAGGCGTTCGCAACGATTTTGAGAGGTGCCTGTCATGCCTCTCCTTCGCATATCGCCCGCTCTTCCGCCCGCCTTTTTATCAGCCCCGGTAATGCTTTTTTGCCCGGCCCATACTTGAATGCCTCTATGCGCCGGCAGGCTTCCGCATATTTCCCGGCATTGATCAGGTCAATCAGGTTGGGGGGGGTGCCAGGCTTTGCCTTGCGGCAGAATGTAGGAACACCCACGCTGTAAGCCAGTCTGACGTATGCCTCGTACTCATGCTGATACAGGGGCGCGGTGACGCACTTTTTCACGCCGGCAGCGTAGACGCCCTCAATCTCGACAAGCAGCCTCACGAGGGAACGTGACGGCGTGGTCTTATCGCCCATCCTGACACCGCTGGTGGAACCAAAACCAATAGTCGGCACATCGCCCGGCACGGGAATATAGGCGTCATCCCTGTACCCCTCATGCACGGCAATTCCCACCAGCGTGGACGCGGCCAGCACCATGGCTGCTATTGCGGCCCGGGCTTGCGTTGAAGCCGGCTTAATCATTATTCGAAAACCGCCGGGCCGCCGTTGCGCCCTCGTGCGGCAAACCGTGTAGCTTGTTCAACCTAAATCCGGCAGTTGACCGCTCATTTATTAGATTAACAGCATGATCTACAAATATTTTCTGCATTACTTTACCTTCACGTTTTGGGTGGGTCCGCTACGGGACGGATTGCACGGATTTTGCGGCACATGGCCGCGTTGTAACTCCTTGGAATGGAATGACTATTCCGCGTCGTTACGCCTCGCCCTGCACCCCAAAACCACACCCTCCGCCCCGTCCAACTGCCGGATTTAGGTTTAAAGGTCTCTTTACATCCTCTGGATTTTCGCCACAGGCCTGACGGTTATGGATAAAAATCATTTGACGTTCTCCTTGATGCAGTCGAGTTTCACCTTTATGGTTTCTTTCAAATCGCCGGCATCCAGGCTGGCGCAGGATGAGATCTCGGATACAGGCGGGGACGATGGCTTTAGCTTTAGCTTCGGCTTGCGTGGTTCCGGCCTGCCCTCGTCCGCCTCCGGATCAACGGTAGAGACAGGGGGTTCGACTGGACGCTCCTCTATTGGCAAAGGCGTCAATATGGTGCAGGACGCCAGAAGCAGGACGCCAGCGAGGTATTTCATTGTTTTCTCCAACGCGGCCATCGCTCGATGATCCTGTCGAGTTTTTCATTGAATTCCTTCATCGTTTCCCGCTGCTCCACTCTTACGGATTTGATCTCCTCGCTCAGGCGTTCGTTGGTTCTCTCCTGATACAGCTCCCCGCGTTTCAAGCTGACGATATCGTTTTGCACGGAGTTATAGGTCGCTACACCCGATGCGGCGAGACCGGCTATCGCAATAACGCCACCGAGCGACAGCGTGTAGGTGGATGGCCCGCGCCGCCTCTCTATTTTCTCCATTTTCTGATCGGCGTCATCGTCAGCCATGTCAGAACAGGCTCCACAAGACTACGATCACGATTACGGCTGCGCCGAACAGAATCGCGGCAGTCCATTTCGACGCTTTCAATTTATCGAGGAATGAATCAGCCTGCGTATCCATTTCGGCATTCACTTTTTCCATTTCTTCTTCCGCTTTGTCTTTCCATATTGGTGTTGGCATAGCTGTCTCCTGAATTAAAAAAGGCCGCAAATGCGGCCCTATTTCGTAGAATTTGTTCCTACCACTGAATCGCGTCCAATTGCGCCTGGTCAGGACTATCGCCGAGCGCGGCAACCCAGCCGCGCAATTTCTGCCGCTTGCCGGTAAACTCCCCATGTAACGTGGCAAATAATGCGGCATTCGCCATGATTTTTCCGGCCAGCTCCGCCTTGGCTATGCCGCGGCCTGCTGCCGCACCGTCTATCCAGGGCGTAGCGGCATTGGCATTCAATAACCACGCACGGGCCTCCGCCTCCTGCTTTGGCCAGCTCCTGACTTCATCTTCCGGATAACCGGCCCCGGCCGTGAGGGTATTCATCGCCTCCTGATAGGCGGCATTGATGCGTGCCAGTGCGGCGGCTTTCGCCGTGGCAGAGGCCGGTGGCAGTGGCGATGAGGGCGGGAGCGTGGCGGCCGTCCACAGGTCAATGAACGGCTGGAAGTATTCAACATTGTCCAGCGGCGTGTTGGCCGAGTCGTCATACTCAACATGCCCTTTCGCGCCATGCCGCTGTACGGTCCGGACCCCGGGAGGAAGCGCGGATAAATCGATCAGCCTGAATGTGCCCCCGATCCCGGCCAGACCGTCATCTCGAATAATTGTTACTCGCATATTTTTCCCTTTCCTTGTAATACTGCCTGCTGCGCCGGTGCTCGCGGCACCTGTTGCGTCTGCGTTCCCTGTTTCACCATTTCATTGCGAAATGATTCAGTAGCCGCGACGCCTTTGCGTGATTCATTGGCCGTATTGATCATAAGGGCGGGCATCCAGGCGATGGCGCAGCCCCATGTTCCGGTTTCCTGTCCGGTATTAACGTCGACACCGCGCACCTGTACATACCACGGACAGCGATGGAGCACGGTTTTTCCGTCTTCCATCTTAGGCTCTTCGCATTTCGCCCCAAGCGGACAATCGGCAATTCTGATTTCCATTAATTTTTACTCGCCAGGATGATGTCGATGTATTGCACTGCCAGGTTAATCGCGGTGCCGGTGAAAGTATGGTTATGCGAGCCACCGCCGCCAGTAAAATTTGTATATGCCGTAGCACCAACGTTATTTCCATCTGCTGGACTGTAGTCCGGCATAACGCTACCAGTTCCAGATCCTATGTAATACGAATGCTGGTGAGAGGGAATCTGCGCCTCAGTCAAAGTCGTTGCGCTGTTCGAACCAGTAACTACCTGCGATGCAAAGGCAGTGGTAAACGCTACCGATCCGCCGCTGCCGCCACCCGTCCCGCTTACTATCCTTATCGCCTTGTTGTTGTGCGTCGTTACCTGAGTCCAGCCCACAGGGGCGGCAGGCTGGAAAAATGACATGATGGTACCGGATGGAATAACGGTAGCCTCGGCAGCCCCCAGCGTCGCTCGCGCCGCGGCTGCATCCTCATCGTCCAGCAAAGCCCGGGAAAACGCGCTTAAGCCAGTCAGGGCGGCAGTGCCCGTTCCGGAGAAATAGGGCAGCTTGTCAGCGGTGGATGCAAGCGCGCCCAGGGCAATGAGGTTGGTATTGGATAGCGATTCCTCCAAAGCCATGTGCGTGATGCCCGCAACAAAATAATCGCCCGCGGCCCAAGTTCTGGCCGTGGTTCCGTCCAGTCCGCGTCCGCCAGCGGCAATGGTGAGGCTATCCGTGCCGCGCGCTTCAACTTTTACAATTTCCCGGTTACCGGAAGCATCCTTGAAAATTCCGTAAAAATAATCCCCCGGCGCGAGTACCGGAAAAAGAATCCCTTTGCCGGCCTCTACCGTGAAGTTCAAGCCTGTCGTTCCGCTGGGGGCAGAGCTGACTCTGGACTTGCCGAAATTCGAAAATTTGAGTCCCATGTTTTACCGTATTGTCCTTTTTTATCTTCGAGTCATGATCGTTGTCCGCAACGGCGCGCGCGTGTAGCTTCGCGACACCCGCAGTCCTGCCGCTGCGGTCTTGATGTTGAACTGCTGCTGGTGATAAGCGGCGAGTTGCGTATTGGTGTAGGGTTTTTTCGGCGAAAGCATCAGCCGTGCCAGCCCGCCGTGGATAATTGCTTCCCGGTATTCATTGAACTGCGAGCCGTCTATTCCTGTACTGGCCGGCGAAGGCTTCAGCGCCACGGTCATTGTCAGTATTCCGGCTGCATCGGGATTGGGTACCAGCGTAACTTCTGACGGTCCGCCAAGAATGTATCCCGGCGCACCTGACTGGTTGCGCCAGCCTGCGATCGTGATATTGGATTCCCCGGCGTGCGGCACTATTTGATTACCGTCCAGCGCCGCATGGATAATGCCATGCACCGCGGTGCCGGCTGGCGGAGCAAAATCATATACCGCCGTGCCGGCCGCAACAGCTATACCGGGATGATCCCACCGCCATGCCAGCGATTGTTCGCAGAACAAAATGGCGGATTGACGCAAGGCGTTATCAATCATCACGAATGGACAGCCGGGTAGCTCAGGCATGACCAGATCGTAAAAATCACTCCATGGCGTCATGCGGCAGCCTCGGCATAACGCCCCATGGATTGTCCGCTGGATTGCCGGTTTGAGCAGGCTTTCATAACGGCGGCTCCACGCCGGACTCCGCACCGAAAAGCCGCATGAACAGGGCGGCGCGCCCGGCGTTGACATGCTCATCGTCAGTCATCTCGGCTCTGGCCGTCACGTAATCGGCCACGGTCTGCACGTATTCGGAAGGTAATGGAAATGCGTCGTTCAGCGCCCGCTCGCCGTTCGGAAGGCTGGAAAACTGGCCCACGAAAAGGTCGGGGCGGCGCTTCAGAATTTGCAGCATCGCGTGATTGGCGAACAGCAGCAATATGTCGTCAGAATAGCGGTCCCTGTTCGCGTCATTGAGCGGAACCCTCGCCAGATCGACGGCGGACTGATAGGTAACAGCCATCGCTTGAGCTTACTCGGGCAGGTGATGGCGGATAAACAGATCGACAAGCCTGTGCCGGATGGCGTCTTCGCTCTGACGCTTGTCCAATCGCTCGTTGTAATGGTGCTCGGCATACTCGATCATGGCTTTTTTATCCATTGCGTGGAAATCCACCACGGGTAGCGGCTCTTCGACCGGCTTCTCTTCCTGCGCGAGTCCGATAGGGTCTTCCGCCTCGTTTGCGTTTTCCTCTTTTTCCGCCTGTTCCGTGACCCACGTATCGGAATATGCGAGGAGCCGCTCGGCGAGTTGGGCAGTCACGGTACGGATTTGCCCCGGTTTCCATTTCAGCCCGATGCCTGTGATGCTGTCCGTCTTGGCGCACGTCCCTATGTATTTCACTTGTTCCATATTGAAGCTCCTGAAATAACAAAGGCGGCCTGCTGTATTGCGCCGCCTTGTTTCCTCCTGTTGTTTACTTGACTCCGATGCCGTCGCCTTTGACGATAGCTGTCACTTTGCCGGATGCAAATGCCGCTGCTCCTCCGGTAAGCGTAAGGGTCAGGAAGACTGGCTTCTCGAACTTGATGGGTTGGAACGCCAGCGATGTGCGCCCGGCGGTGTTGAAGAACGCCTTGCCTGCCGATGCAAAGTAATCATCCACCGCAGGAGGCCCCTCCACCGCGTTCAGTGGAGAAAACCCCACTTTGCAGTTGATCGTGGGGGCGCCGCTGCTGTCCAGTTTATCGTTAATGATGTCGACATCGGTCACGTCCAGGCCGGCGGGAATGACAACCGGGCGATAAACATCCCCGAATACAGCGGCAGCGGGCGTCACGGAGCCATATACCACCACGGCATTGCCATATCCGCCCATGTGACGGTTTTTGGTATTCAGATCTGCTGCATTGTAAATAGCCATTGATACACTCCTTGAAAATTGGGATACCTAAATAAATCCGGATTTCGTCGCACACCGCGTTACACAAAAATTTTATTGCCTGCATACCGGAATAAACGGCACGCTAAAATTCCGCGGAATTGACGCATGATCACAGCGGGACAGCGGAATCGACCGCAATGACGCCGAAATCGGTAGGCACTTTTACCCCGGTTCCGTCATCAATGGATAGCCGTACCTTTGCCTTGCCGCATACTTTTTCGCCCATGACTTCCAGATTGCTCTCGAAGTTGTACCAATGCTCCTTCCAGCCAAACTGCAATCCGCTTATCCTGGTTTTGCCATAGGCGATTCCGAGCGCCTGCGCGCCCAGCAACAGACCGCGCTCCACCGCGTAACCGGCGGTCAGGGCACCGTTGATGACCTGATCGGTTTCGATTGCGGTCGCGGCATTACCAGAGGCAATGATCTTCGTGGTTTCGCCGGGCTGGAAACGGATAGCCCGTTCGTTCTTGATCACCAGAATACCGTTCCACATGCCGACTTCCCCCGCAAACAGCGGATGACGGCTATCGAGGTATGCGGCGCGGTTGACGGCATTTTGCTGGAATGCGCGCAAGGAGCCTTCCGTCAACAGCAGCGAGTATTGGTTCGGCGTAGCGAGAAATACCCACATTTTCGACGTCTGTGCGGCACGATCGCCAGTGAGCCTCACCGACTGCAGAGGCTGATCCATGTCATCCAGACGCTTGCGCAGGTTGTCCAGGTGGGTAATTTTCAGGATATCGGTGGAAACGACGGAACCGAGTTGTTGACCGCCCTGGGTGAGATTGGCGCCATTGACCACAAAATGCCGGTTGAACGTTGGCGCCTTGACCGGATTGACCATCACCGAGGAAAAATTAGCGGCGCTTTGAAGCGGTATGGTCCAGTCCGTGCCAATCTGCGAACCGCGTGCGCCGGCGAGATGCACCAGCGATTCCTGCGTGTCGAGGCGCGGAAAATACCCGGACAATTGTGCCAGCGCAATCTCGCGCAGGTTATATCGGGTGCGCTGGTGAGACATGCTGCCCCCGGCATCGATCACCTTGCTGGCCAGATCGATCTTGATGTCCATCGAAGAGAACGACAGCGTGCTTCCCCTGCCTTCGCGGTTGACGTCGCCCATTAGCGGCTCGCCGCTTACAGTGTCGACCAGATCGAGCGAGACAATATCACCCGCGTTCTTCATCAGGTTGTCGATCCGCACAAGAGGCATACCAGGCAGGGTCTGACCGGCGATCTTCTCCATCGCGACGGAGGGCTCCACCGGGCCTACCAGGTTTTCCATGGCCGATGCGCCTTTCAGCGTATTGGCAAAAAGTGCGGCGCTATAGTATTTTATGGCAATCGAATTGCCGCTTGCTACGTTGGTTTCAGCCATTTCATAAGTCCTTAATCAAGATCGGCTCTCAAGGCCGCAGCCTTGTGCGAAGGCATTTTCATCAATCTCCCAACCAGTTCATGCGGGCTCAGATTGTCGATTTGCTCTCGCTCGGAGGCGGGGTTTGCTCCACCTTGAATATCCGACAGGGTTGTGGGTTTCCTTGCCGGAGCATTCAACAGCCTGGCTTTCGCATCGGCTTTCGTTTGTTCCGGATCGGCATGTTTTTGCGGCATGGAAACTTCCGGCATAATCGCTTTCACGCGGCGAACGACTTCATCGAACCTTTCGGAGTACGGCTTTCCGCCCCACTTCCGGCTGGTTCTCAGAATCTCATCCTGCTTAAGCGCTTCATCCCATGCTTCCGGGTCATTGCTTTCCCAATGCGTCAGATCGAGGTTATTGTCCTTGGCTTCGGCAACCTGCTCTTCAATGCTGAGCTGGCTGGCGCGCAGAGACTCCTCGCGTTCGCGCTTTAGCTCATCAAGCGTTTTTTCCAGCTTCTCGCCCTGCCTGCGGCTTCCTTCAAGAACAGCACTTATTGCCTGATGTAGCGTCGGCATGTTTTTCTTGATAAGCTCCAGTTGCTCATCGATCGCCCGGTCCGCCGCAGCGGAATCGGGTCCGGATGCGTCCTCTTTTTGCTTCAAAAGAGTGTCGAGCTTTTCAGCTGCCTTGCTGTTTTCAAGCTGGGCAGCCTGAAGTTGCTCGCGCAATGCCGAGTTTTCCACGCGAAGCCCCTTGTGCTTTTCATAAGGAATAACACCCTTGCCGCTCTTGTTCAGAACGACCGGCTCATCCTCGCCCGCACCGGGAGCTACGCCGTTCGTCTTGACGTCGAGCGCACTCTGCTTCTCTTCCTGTCCGGGTTCGTCGTTTGCCGTCTGTTTGCCGAGAATTTCAGCGAGACGGCCTGGGTTTTTTTCCAGTATCTCGATCTGTTCCGGCGTCAGGTTTGCAATTTGTTCATCCGTAAGCTGTTCGGTTTCCATTTAACTTTCTCCAACTGCTTGACCCAGTGAGCGGGCCTGCCGAGGCAGGGGTTGATAAAAAACTGCGGTATCGCCGTTAGCGCGTCTCACCGGCTATCGGAAAAATTCCGGCAGCCGAATCAGGAAATAAAAAAAGCCGCCCAACTGAGCTGAGCGGCTTGTGCTTTAATTTTAAAGTTGAAAGCTATATGATCATCAATCCGGAATTCGTGTAATACGCTACACGGCCATCGGCGAATCGAGATACGGAGAGAATACTTCCACTTCTCAGAAGCGCTGCTATCTGTTCCCGGTAAGCCGTAATTTGTGGCCGATTGATTACACCCATGGTGTTATGGTCATACTGATAGTAGATATGACGCGCTATGCCCTTTGCGGCCATGGTAAGCATGGAACGGGCGATAAGCATCTTCGCCTGATCATCAGTAAGTGTGCTGACATCTGGAGCGATAGGCGCGCTTTCCGTATCCCACGTTTCTTTGTCTGAAACTCCGGCCGTTGCCTTGGCGGCGTTGATGCGATCGATTATTCCGGCCAAATCCTGAATTTTATTAGGGGCCGGCATGTATAGATGGACGCTTATGATATCCACCCAATCTTTCATGGTGCCGCTGGCGCCGTCGCTTGCTGACATCATTCCGGTAAAGAACGTTTCGGATGCCTGATTGGCGGTAGCAGACCAGCCTTGTATTGAGGGAGAGATAATTTTGGCCGTGGGATCCACGGCTTTGATAGCTTGGTTCGCTCGGCGCACCATCTCCGCCAATTTGACATAAGCTCCCGTCCAGAAGCTTTTCGTCCCTGTAGTTCCGGTCCCATTGTTCTGGTAGTTCACTTCGTTCCAGACTTCGTAATATTTGATTTTCCCCAGATATCGTGTGGCCACGACCGAGCAAAAGGAATCCCAATCCGCCATATTGACCGGCTCGGCGGCCATACCCAGATTGTATGACACGCCATTAACCACCGATGAATAGGCGTTCGCTTCGGTGGGTCTGGCCGATGCCCATGCTGGAGTTCCAAATAAGGTAAATACCAGGTTTCTACCCGCCGCGTAATGGGTATTCACCCATGCATCCAGGTCTGTCCAGTCGTAAAAGCGCCGGCTGGTCTCTATGAATTTCCATCTGCCTTTGCCATTCGCTATATCGTGGGATCTCACCGTTTTTGCGATGACCCCGGCAAGTCCGTCGTTAACCCGTTGCTGCACGGACATACCAAAAAACTCTTCTCCCACCATGACAGGGGAGGCGGATAGAATCGTGATCGGTAAACCCGGTATAGCCAGCGTATTCGTATCCAGCGATCGCAAATCCGACGGCAAGCAGAACGTAGCTCTGCTCCCCACAAAATTGCCGCCAAAATCCTTGCCCGGTGCGGGATAAAACCCGCTTCTGCCTGCCGTGATCGTATAATCGGTCATCTCAGTTTCCCGGATAATGCCAAATGGAATAGCCGAGCAAGGTAAGTGTTTCAGCGGCCACTGCTGTACCCCACTTTACCTTAAAATCTATTGCCGCATCCTGCGAGGTGTCGACGGATGTCGCTATCCGGACATTACTGGATATGCCATAACTGCTGCCATTCATTGTCTTCTGCGACGACAGACTGTTGAGATTCTGAATCTCTATCAAAATCTTCCCCATGACGGAAGTCGTGACAGTTGGGCCGCTTATATTTTGCCCGCCAAAATCCACCGACAAATATTTGGTGCTCGTGGATGAGGGGGTATCCCAATCCGGAATAATGACGAGCTTGCTGTTCAGTCCCATCAAGGCACCCGAAACGATGATCGAAGCAACGACTATATAGTTCTGGTCGCTAGCGCCATTAACCGAGGATCGAGTCCATCCCGCAAATGATTGCGCTACCAGCGTCGGTAATGTTCGGATTGCAGAAAAAACTATATTCCTGTCGGCATCGGTGTTCGCTATCAGTTGTGATTCGGTTGGGGTGTCGAAGATTGCAATCGAGCCTGCCGGATAAAGTTGTCCGGCAATAGTCCTTGTATTCAATAGTCTTATCATATCAGTACCTTATAATATGTTATGAATGTTAAACATGAGATTTTTAAAGCCCTTCCGTCCTGAGCAATGCGGCAATTATCTTTGCCTACCGCGCCATATCGCCTTGTAATTGTCCAGGTACTTGCAGATCAGGATCAGCTAAACCACCCACTTTGCGTAACTGGTCTGCCAGTTCATGCCGGTTCGGCAGGTCCGATAGTTCCAGCATGGCTGGATACAGTACGGCCTGGTAAGCGGGAGGCGCTGTTTGCACGATTTGCGTGAACGCTTGCAGTTGCTGCGCCCTGAAGCTTGGTGTAGCAGGTATATCTTCCAGCACGACCCTGACCTGGGCGGTCTCGATATCGTTTTCGATTGCCGGGCCGGAATCTGTCATGACTTCGCGGTTGAAATAAACTGTTTTCCGTCTACTGCTTTGCTTCACTGCCACTGCTATCTGCTTGCCCAGCATGTCGTGCTTGATGAAAGCCAGAAGCTGCTGTCCGACCAGCCGGCGCGCATAGCGGAAATTATCGCTGGGCTCGGCGAGTACCGTGGAACCCTGTTCCACCAGATTGCTGATGGCGACGCCGCTGGTGGCCTGTGTTGATGCGCCTAGCATTGACCGGTATACGCCGCTCACCGCCTCTATCCTGTGCTTTCGTTCTTCCACCAGCTGAAATATTTGCGCAGCCAGCGCATGCTCGCGCGTCACCTTGAATCCGTTTGTATTTCTCCGCTGGGAATTCAGGACGGTCATCGACCGCAGGCTGCTGATGTTGTTGGCGACTTCCTGATAGGTATTCTGGCTGAGATCGAGCGCATCGTTGTCCACCTCGACTTTTACCGAATTCAGGACTTCATATAGAAGAATATCCAGATCAAGAATCTGATCCTGCGGGCCGCGCATATCGCGTATCAATCCGTATGGGGTCCGGCTGCGGTCCTTCCGGAAACACCAGAAGGGAACATACGGAAAATCGCGGTGCGGCAGCGGGCTCGGTACGTCCATCAGTTTATGCGGTCCCAGCCAGATCGCTACGCGCATTTTCGGGAGCAGGGATTTCTGAACCTGTACCAAACCCCTACTTACCGCAGCCTGGTGATAGGGGTTTTCTTCGCGGTATTCTATGGACTTGCCGTCCGGCAATGCGAGCACGTAGGAATCCTCAAGATGCCGGTACCACAACTCGGATAACCGCACCATTCCCGAACTCCGGTTAAGATAATCTTCCTGGCCATGTCCCCATGCCTGCTCGATTTCGTAAGCGCGGGCCATGCGTGTATCGGAGCCTTCGTACACATCCAGAGTGTTCCATCCGCTCCAGCTGTTGCCGATAAGCTCTGCCTGGTCCGGGAACATTATTACGGCCTGGGCACGGTCAACCCATTTATCGCGCCGCAAATAACGCGCATCGGAAAGGTCGGGCTCCTTTGACGTCCAGTCCCACCAGATTTCGTTGCGATGGATTTCCCGCACCCGGTACGGATACTTGAGGGGATCGAATTCGCGCGAGACCTCGACCCATCCAACCCCTGCCCGGATCATGCTGGAGTAGGCGTCGGACATGGCCCTGTCCGCCCTGGATTCAGTTTCAACCTCTTTGATTCTTGCTGATAACCCCTCGGCAATCTCGGCTTGCTGCTCGTCGTCGGACGTAATCTTGTAATCCGTGCGGCTACGTGCCTCGATTCCCAGCACGGCATTGATGGTCGGCTTGATCAGGTTCGAGTCCTGGGGGGGAATGCCCGCCTCCTTCAGCCGCTGGATCACCTCCACACTTGTCTGGGCGCCATCGTAATAGTCGCAATCCGTATCCGAATCAAGCCGCCATTTCGGCTGATTGCGCAGTTCCCGGCTGATCCTGTCGTATGCCTCGACCGATATATCCGTGGTGATTGACGACTCGATCATGCGCGCCAGCCTTTCATACTGATACCGCGCGCACTGCCAGCGGGTTTGTCGTCTTCGGTAGATACGGCAAAATATCTGAACGCGTCGGCTGCATGACTATGGTGATCATGCAGCGGCCTGCCGCTAAGCTGCTTTGTACCGGGATCGACGTCGAACCGGTAATGCCGCAAGCTTTGCAATCCTTCGGCGCACTTCACCTCATCGAAATAGCACCGGTTGAATATCGTTCTGGCGGCGTTAATCCCGTCGGAAATGGATAGATTCGGCACTATCCTCACCTTGCGCCCCGCTGCAAGCATGATTTCCTCCACGCTTCGGCCCGTGGCCAGGGTTTTGGCCCTGGCATCATGGGGCAGCCAATCCGCGCCATACAAATATCCTTTATCCTGTAGCACGGTAATGTAATGTTGTATTGGCATCTGGTTGTTGCTGTAATAATCGAGTAATCGGAGTTCGCTACCGACAGTCTGCGCAAACCATATACTGGTGTTGTCTGCCCAACCCAGGTCGAAAAAGGTATGCACCGGTTTCGCGGCGTCATAAGGCACGCTTCGTATGCGGCCCTCCTCCTGTGCCTGCCTTAATTCCCTGGCGTAAACCGCGCCATCCAGCGTCACGCGGCAATGACCTTCCCAGATATTCTGGTAGGCGTCGGGATTCCTGGCTTTCAAGTCATCCTTCTCCCGCAGTAACGTTTGCGGGAACCACGGATTGTCATTCCAGTTGATCTTCACCGTTACTGCACCCGCTGGCGGATTGATCACAAAGCGGTGGTGTGTTTCATCGGTTTCCAGCTCCGGATTGTACGTAACCCAAATTTCCGAGCCGTCCTTGCGGATAGTCGGAATAAGCGTATCCCAGCTTGACTTGCTTACCGTCTGAGCTTCTTCCACCCAAGCCCGGTCGATGGCCTCGAATGACTTTATTTTGGTAACGTTGTTGCGCAGCCCGGCAAATAAAAATTCGGAGCCATTCCTTCCGAGAATGATGTTGTTCTGCACTTCGTAAAACGATTCCAGGCCGATTGCAGCAATCTGGGATTGCAACAAGTGATGCACCGACTCGATAATCGAATTCTGGAACTCGCGCGCGCATAGAATGCGTAATGGAGTTGCTGCGGCCTGTATCAGTAATGCCCTGGCAACACCCCATGATTTCGCGCCACCACGGCCACCATATAAAATCTTGTATCTTGCCGCGTCGAACAGGAACCGGAGTTTTTCAGGAAATTCCGCCCTGTGCACTGTCATGCCGCTATCGAATATTCAGGAATCAAGACGTTGCCTACTTACCGGCAGCAGCAGCGGAGACAGTGATAAAGGCCACCTCGACCCGGTGCACAACCGGCTTGTCCATATCGCCATCCTGCGTGGCCGACAATTTGTCGCCGTATTTTTTTGGTGCCAGCCTTGATGCATACCACTTGCGTGCATCAATGCGCAGCTGGGAGCGCGCGATTACCTCGCGATCTATTACCTCTTTTCCTTTCTCGTCGGTATAGGCGTCTCTTGACCCGTCGTCGGAAATTTCGATAATTTCTTCAGCATAAGCGTCAATACAAAGCTCCTTGGCACGCACATACTGCTTCATGAGTTCCGCATCGCTGGCGAGCCAATTCCATAACACTCTTTGACTGATGCCGGCGTCGACACACGTCGCCCGTGCCGATCTACCTAGCGAGATGCCGGCACAAATTGCCTCCAGCAACTCGGGAGTCTTTATTGTCGGGGCTCCCCTTTTTTTGCCTGATGATGTTGTGTTTGCCCGCCTCACCGCTGTCTTTGCCGGCGATTCACTCATGATTCAGGTTCAATTCCTTCAGCGGCATGCTGTTGCATCCCCTGACTGCTGCAAGCAATTTGATTTCGCATGCCCATCGTTCCTCTATCTCGGCACGCAGCGCGCGGTTGATCGTCAAGGCATCATCCTTTGGAGATACGCGGTCAACCGCATAGGCTGATTTGCACTCTGCGGGCGTTTCCACCCGGCATAAAACAGCCACCGGTTTTTCGATCACCTGCGTCTGAATAACGGGTTTGCCGGCGCAACCCGCCAATGCAATCATAAATGGCGCCAGCGCCAGGCTGATACGGTACGTCATAATTATCGGTATGTATGAGTCAATATGAATAAACAGGGGTGAACGATAAGATTACTTATTCATGTGCAACGAGTAACGCCGCAGAACGCTAATTATGACGACGGCTCTGTACATACTTTACTTGCTCCATGCTGATCACTTCGCATTGCTTCTCGGGCGTCACTGGCGGAAGAGACCGTATTTTTTTAGCGTTGCCTGTATGTTCTGCCGCAGCGGTTGCCGCACTCCGCATTGCCTTGGCCGCATCCTTTTCCCTCGTCGCGGCGGTTGTTGTCAGCGCATCCATCGCCATATGCGCGGATTGGATATCAGTAACGCATCTATCGTTTGCCGCCGATAGCACTGCGTTATTGGAATTGAGCTGCTGTATGCGTGATGCCATCCTCCAGTCGCTGAGTGCGAATCCACCGCTAAAGGCAAGGGCGACAAGGACGGCAATTACTATTGCCGTAATCGCTGGAGTACTGATCATTGATGTACCTATAAAAAAACCCGCTCGGGCGGGTAGAAATAAAAAAACCCGCACAAGGCGGGCAGATGGGAAAAACCGCACCAAGCGATTTTTGTATTGGGCAAAAAAATACCCGCATGAGAGCGGGCAATAAAAAACCCGCTTTTTACGGGTTTTAGTTATTGTGAGAAGGCATAGCAATTCACAATATGTAAGCATATTACATTGTGTTACTGATGTTTGTCAAGCTATTTGTTGCTAACAGCTCTTTATTGTTATACAAAACTCCATAAGCGAGCCGGTGCAGGCAAAAAGTACAAATAACACTATACTTTAGTAGCCGTTCCCATTCGGATTTGGCTCTGTTTTTATCTGGGTCAATAGTAACCATCGGAGATCTGCATGAAACCCCACGCCTTTGTCGCGATGCCCTTTGGCAGCAAACCCGGTCCCGACAGTCAGTTGATCGACTTCAACCGCGTGTATGTGGAATATATTCAGCCTGCACTGGAAGCAGCAGGCCTGGAAGTGTTTCGCGCGGACGAGGAAATGCGTGCTGGTGACATTATCACCGACATGTTCCAGGAGCTGCTGATCGCTGACCTGGTGGTGGCCGACCTCACTATCGATAACCCCAATGTCTGGTATGAGTTGGGCGTACGACATGCGCTACGAGCACGCGGCATCATTTTGGTCTGCGGTGGGCGCACACCCACCGCCTTTGATCTTTACAGTCAGCGCAAGCTGCGCTACAGCATCAAGGACGGCACGGTAGACCCTGTCACGCTGGAAAGCGACCAGCGCCATCTTACCGAAATGGTCAAGGCCACGATGGAATCCTGGCACGGCCGCAAGGAAAGCCCGGTTTATCATTTAATGCCCAACCTGCAGGAACCAGACTGGAAATCGCTGCGCATCGGTGACGTACAAGAGTTCTGGCAGCGGTATGATGCCTGGGAAGCGCGCGTCATCCTGGCAGGCAAGGCGCGGCAAATCGGAAATATGCTGGTACTTGCGGACGAGGCCCCTGTCGCGGCTTTTCGTGCAGAAGCCTGGATAAAAGCCGGTGTGGCATTACGCAAGGCAGAACGCTTCGATTTCGCGCTAGAGCAGCTCGAACGGGGGTTGGCGGTCGAGCCAGACAATCTCGCAGGCTTACAGGAAAAAGGTATCTGCCTGCAAAGGCTGGCGCTGGCGGGCAAATCCGCGTATTGGGAACTGGCGCGTGAGCACTACGGCCGGATGCTCAAGCAGTATCCCGATGATGCCGAAACCTGGGCACTGCTTGGCCGCGTTAACAAGGATGCCTGGATCGCCGCCTGGCGCCAGCCGGACCATACCCCGGAGCAAATGCGTGAGGAAGCCGGGGACGAAGATGCACTTCTACGCGCTGCCATCGACAGCTACGCCAGCGGCTACCGGCGTAACCCCAATCATTATTACTCGGGGATCAATGCGCTCACCCTGATGCATCTGTACCGCGACCTTATCCATGATCCACGTTACGACAAAGACATGGATTTGATAGCTGGAGCGGTGCGATTTGCCGCTGAATGTGAGCTGAATGAGTCACAGCGCTTCTGGTCCCAAACAACCCTGGGTGATCTGGAAGTGCTCATCGGCACGCCGGATACAGTCAAGGCAGCCTACAAGGAAGCCATCGCGAAGAACGACAAGGATTGGTTTGCCCTTAATTCCAGCTGTGCGCAACTGCAACTACTAAAGGATTTAGGCTTTCGCCTGGAAACCGTCGAGGCTGGCATCGCCACCTTCGCGCGCGCTTTAAATAAGCTGATCAGACCGGAGGATAGCTGGCAGCCACGCCAGGTATTGCTGTTCAGCGGCCATATGATGGATGCACCCGGTCGGCCTGCTCCCCGCTTTCCTCCTGATAAGGAGGATATTGCCAGGCAAAAGATCGTTGAAGCACTCGATGCACTTAGTGCGTGCCCTGATGATCTCGCCCTCACCCAAGGCGCCAGTGGGGGCGACATCCTTTTCCTTGAAGCCTGTCGCGAGCGGGGGATGCGTTTGCAACTGATGCTGCCCCTTAAAGAGCCCGAGTTTATCCAGCGTTCCCTCCTGCCTTCCGCCGGAGGCGAAAAATGGCACGATCGTTACTATATCCTGAAGGCGGGCATGAAAGATGCTCCTCGCATCATGCCCGATGAACTCGGGCCGCCGCCCAGGGACGTGAGTCCCTTTGAACGCTGCAACCTCTGGCTGCTCTACACCGCACTGGCCTATGGCATCGACAAGGTGCGTTTCATCTGCCTGTGGGATGGCGGTGGCGGCGATGGGCCAGGCGGCACCGCGCATATGTATAACGAAGTCAAGAACAGGACGGGGCGAGTGACCTGGATAGACAGCCGGAAAATCTAGCGCGTCCTCCAGATATAGGGCCTCGGCCGGATCACCCGTGCACGAAAGAAGAAAGGAAGTTTTGGCGGCCAAGTGTTTCGGAGGTTACGGTAACAAGCTGTAACCGGGAATTACGGCATCAATCCGATTCTGTTCAGGAATTGATTTTTCCCCCATCAATGCTATAAATAATTGCACATGGATGTGCTGATATGTAATCATTTGAGATGGCCTCATAACTTTGAAATTCCTGAATATTTTAATAACAGATATCCCATGATCAGGCATCCCGCATTGCTCGCCGTGCTCGGTCTGATCTATTCCGGCTATCCAGGCTATATAGTGGCGCAGCACATGAATGCAATGGACGCGAACATGGGCTCCGTTCCCATGCATATGGGTCACGGTATGATGCAGAACAGTCCGTTTGTTTCCCCGGGAACCATGCCTGATATGATGCAGAACAGTCCGTTCGTCTCCTCGGGAACCCTCCCTAATCACAATCCATCCCCTTCCGCCAGCATCCCCAGCGGCGGCAACCCTGGCTCTACGCCGGGCAGGCCACTGGTGGTATTGCCGGTGCCAGCCAGCAGTATGTCGGGGATCAACACGCCGTACGGGTTCCAGTTCCCGGGGAGTTACATGCCAAGCGGCACACCGCTCCATCGATACAACGGGTATGTGGTTTGCGATCCGCCTGATCTGAGCACGGGGACAACAAAGGGGGCAACCACGGGTACGACTGCACGGCGCATAGTCAAGTCCACATCAACACGATCCCCCTCTGCGCCCGGTTATCCGCAGCCCTGTCCTGTCTACACGATAGATGGCGAGATACAGCAGCCAAAAGGTTATACGACCACCACTACCTCATCGATTCCAAACGCAGCAGGAGAGCGTCAATGATTCTCGTCACAACGATAATCCCCGCCATAACGAAAAGTCTCCGTTCCACATGCATTGCCGCGTGCATGGCGGGTCTTCTGATCTTGCCTGGCTGCGCCAGCTTCCAGATCACGATACCGGATTCCGATCCCATCAAGCCCAAGGACCATACCGAGGGCTATCTGAAGAAGACCATGCACGCCTTCTTCTGGGGTCTGGTGCTTGATCCCCAGGTTCTTTCTGCGGAATGCGAGGGCCAGGGTATCAACGACGTCATCATCTACCGCACCCTGGCGCATGATTTTGCCGGTGTGGTGACCTTGGGGTTATGGATGCCTACGGAAGTGTATTACCGGTGCAAAGCGCCCCCGGCGAGGCCGGGAGTGCTCCCGTCGCCATCCAAACGATCGCGGGCACGGCAGCTTTCCTGAGACAGGTCATTGAACCTAAATCCGGCAGTTGACCGCTCATTTTTCAGTTTAGTACTATGATCACAAACACTTTTTGCACCACTCGGTCTTTACCTTTATAGTGAGGTCGCTACAGGGCGAATTGAACAGTTTTTGCGGCACAGGGCTGCGTTGCAACTTCTTGGAATGGAATGACCATTCCGCGTCGTTGCGCCTTGCCCTGCACCTCAAAAACCGCTCACTCCACCCTGTCCAACTGCCGGATTTAGGTTGAAAGAATAAGGGGAATAAATCATGCCCAATGGACACGGACGCAGCTTCTTCAGGCCGCAGACGCTCGAAACGGGGCGGCATCAATCCTACGAACAGGTGTTTGAAGGAGAATACGCCTTCGACATCGACCGGGGCGGCAAGCCGCCCTTCGAAACCTACAACGACGCAACCCGGGAATTGCAGGGCATCATCCAGACCTGCGTGCAGGATGGCAAGTCGTTGCGCGCACATGGCGCCCTGTGGTCACTGAGCACGGCCGCGGTGACGGATGGCCGCCTGATCGATACCACTGCCCTGCGGCTGGCATTCGAAGTGCCCAAGGACCTGACAAATCCCGATTATGGCGGCGACGCCGCGAAA
>CAJDUY010000016.1_pt1 | contig 22394 bp, 19 predicted proteins | sample 7390911 | NCBI WGS metagenome assembly CAJDUY01 (sample SAMEA7055686, study PRJEB34461) | soil metagenome | biome: terrestrial ecosystem; feature: Peninsula; material: soil | place: Antarctica | collected 2016 | reverse complement strand
CCTTGCCTTCCTCGTCTTGGACATCCCTTCCGCAAGGTCATCACCCGCGCGTCGGCAAACTCGTGTACATATCTGGAGCCCTGTGAAGGTACCAGCATAAGCGGGGACGGCAGGCGATAAGTAAAGCGGCAGCCGCACCCGCTTCTATCTCAGCAACCGCTACATCAGAATCACATCATATTGTTCCTGCGTATAAGCGGCCTCCACCTGCAGGCTGATGGGTCTGGCGATAAAATCGCCAAGTTGAGCCAAACTTTGGGATTCTTCATCAAGAAATAGATCAATCACTTGTTGCGAAGCTAGAATGCGGAATTCGCGGGCTTCGAATTGACGGGCTTCACGCAACAATTCACGCAAGATTTCGTAACACATCGTTTGCGCGGTTCTGACTTCGCTGCGGCCTTGACAGGTAGGACACGTCTCGCACAGAATGTGAGCGAGGCTTTCCCGTGTCCGCTTGCGTGTCATTTCCACCAGTCCGAGCGCAGTAAAACCATTTACGGTCATGCGGGTCCGGTCTTTCATCAGCGATTTTTTGAATTCGGAGAGTACTGCATTCTTATGCTCTCCATTTTCCATATCAATAAAATCAATAATTATGATACCACCCAGATTTCGCAGGCGCAGCTGACGTGCAATAACTTGAGCTGCTTCCAGGTTGGTTTTGAATATGGTGTCATCGAAGCTGCGTAGACCAATAAATCCACCGGTATTGACATCCACGGTAGTAAGCGCCTCCGTCTGGTCGATAATCAGGTAGCCGCCGGACTTGAGATTTACTCGTCTCGCCAGGGATTTCTCAATTTCATCCTCCACCCCGTACAGATCGAATAATGGACGCTCTCCAGCATAGTGGTCTATTCGTTCCGCCATATTGGCCATATAGTCCTGGGCAAACGCAAACATCTTCTGAAAGGTCTCGCGTGAATCCACTAAAATGCGTGCGGTATCGTCATCCACGAAATCACGCAATACACGATGGCTAAGATTCAAGTCCTGATAAAGCAGCGCTGGCATGGCAGTTGAAGATTTTTCCTGAATGTCGTGCCACAACTTGTGTAGGTATTCGATATCTGTCCGCAAATCGTGCTCGGTGGCGGCTTCCGCCATGGTGCGGATGATAAATCCCCCTTTTTCGCCCGAAGGCAGCAAGTGTTTCAGCTTTTCCCTTAATAAGTTGCGCTCGATTTCATCCTCGATACGCTGGGAAATGCCGATATGGGATTCCTGCGGTAGATAAACCAACATCCGTCCGGCGATACTTACCTGGGTGGACAATCGCGCGCCCTTGGTGCCGATGGAGTCCTTGATAACCTGGACAAGGATGCTTTTTCCTTCATGCAGCAATCTTTCGATGGGTTTGTCGGCATCTTCGCTTTGCCGCAATCTCCAAATGTCGGCCAGATGGAGGAAGGCAGCGCGATCAAGGCCGATATCGACGAAAGCCGATTGCATTCCAGGCAGCACCCGGGTAACGCGGCCATTGTAGATGTTCCCAACTATCCCATGACTGCTGGTACGTTCTATATGCAGCTCTTGCACCACACCATGCTCCATTACGGCAACACGGGTCTCCTGCGGAGTAATGTTGACAAGAATTTCACTGCTCATAAAGATCTACTGTGGTTTCTCGCAGGTTCAGGAAATATTTCCATACCTGACTCCTCCAGCAATTGCGCCGTCTCGAATAATGGCAATCCCATTACGCCACTATAGCTGCCAGTAATCTCTGTTATAAAAACTGCTGCCATGCCTTGAATTGCATAGCCGCCTGCTTTGTCATGTGCTTCGTCGCTAGCGAGGTACATACTGATTTCACGTTCGCTGATGTTGCGGAATCGCACGGTGGAAGTAGAGAGGCGCATTTGCGTTCCATTTTGTGCAGCTACAGTCACTGCGGTCAATACCTGATGGGTTTGGCCTGAAAGTGCAATCAGCATCTTTTGCGCATGGACAGGGTTCTCCGGCTTGCCAAAAATGTGTCCATTCAGCACCACTATCGTGTCGGCAGCCAATACCGGGAGCTGAGGCAGCTTGCGTTGAATAAGCTGCACCCACCCTGTCTCAGCTTTTTTCCGGGCAATACGATCCGCTGGCGCTTCGCCTGGCAGACAAGCTTCATCCACATCCGCTAAGCGAGGCAGAGCTTCGCGCAACAATAATGTTGCGAAACTTACTCCGATTTGTTTCAACAGCTCCCGCCGACGCGGGCTGCGAGAAGCAAGGTAAATGCGATTTTCCGGAAGAGTCATAATGTGCGAACTTTAATGAGCCTCCAAACGAATTCTCCACGAAGCGCTTGTGGCCACTGAGCTGTTAAAATCGGGATAATCACAAGGCGAATGACAATGGTTGCCCGGTCTACGATGCCAGGCCATGAATGTCTATTCACACGCCTGACACGTTTGATTGTTGTTACGCCCGGTGATAAGGATGCCGGTTGATAAAGGACATTGCACGGTATAGTTGTTCTGCCAACAGTACCCGCGCCAAACCGTGCGGTAGCGTCATCGCGGATAGTGCCAGAACTTCGTCAGCCGAATTCTTGATGTGGATATCCAGCCCATCCGCTCCGCCCAGAAGGAAGGCAGTATCACCACCGTGTCTCATCCAACCGGTGATAGAGTCAGCCAGCTTGGCGGTAGTCGACTGTCTACCGCGCTCATCCATTGCCACGATTCGGCATTTGGACGGTAGCGCCGCCAAGATGAGAGCGGCCTCGGCAGCCAGTAACTGCTCAACCTTTTTTCCCTCTCCACGTTTCTCTGGCTTTATTTCCATCAGCTCAATGGCTGCCCCGTGCGGCATGCGTCTGGCATATTCGTCAAAACCAGCCTCTACCCACTTGGGCATCTTGTTGCCCACCGCAAAAATAAGGAACTTCATATTGAGAATTGCTCACGCTTTGCCAGTGGGGATAGGCTTGGAGGGCATATCTTTTTTGGCGGCAGAGCGCACTTTGGCTGGGGCTTCGCGAGACTTAATAGTGCTTGGCTTAACAGTGGTCTTGCTTTTGCTTGCATCGGCGGTCTTCTTTATCTTTTTCGCTTCCGCCCATAGTTCTTCCAGATTGTAATGCGCACGGACAGCAGTTTGCATGACATGTACCAACACATTGCCCAAATCCACCAGCACCCACTCACCGGTTTCTTCGCCTTCCATGCCGTAAACCGTACCTCCCCCGGCTTTAACTTTCACCTGCACGTTATTCGCAATTGCCTTGGTCTGGCGACTGGAATCCCCGCTGGCGATAATCATGCGGTCGAATAAATCAGTCATTTTGGTCACATTCAACACTTCGATGTCGCGCGCCTTGATTTCTTCCAGCGCAGCAACAATCGTTTTTACCAGTTTAGCGGACGTCATCCTTCTCCTGTATATCTTGAATATAACTGATTCGCTGCAATATAATCGATAGCCGCGTCAGGAATCAGGTAACGAATACTCTTCCCAGCAGTAATACGTGCGCGGATAATCGTTGCGGAAATATCCAGCAGGGTGGTCGGCGCGACAAAAATTAATCCGCTGGATGCGCGTTTGAGGCTGTGTGGCCGGGATACCCAACGTTGCGCGCACTCTTCTTTTAATTCTTGCGGCAGGGTATCGCGATTCGTTATTAGCGCATGACCGGGGCGAGCCGCTATGATGAAGTGGCATAGTCCGAACAGTTCACGCCAGCTATGCCACTCAGCGAGCTTCATGAACGCGTCGGCTCCTGTAATAAAGCATAGTATGACGCACTCTCCCAATTCCTGCTTAAATTCACGCAGTGATTCCACACTATAACTCACGCCAAGACGGCGGATTTCACGCTCGTCCAGAATAAATCTGGAATTGCCCCGAATCGCTACACGCACCATTGCCGCGCGGTCTTGAAGCGACGCGACAGGAGCCCGGCGCAAACGCGGGATAGCTGCGGGAACGAAGCGCATCTCTTTCAGACCGGCCGTTTCGACGACTTCTTCAGCCACACGGAGATGACCGTAATGAATAGGATCGAAGGTTCCACCAAAGATACCGATGAGAGGAAACTCAGTTTGCATCGCCTGATAATGCCGGAATGCAGAAGCGCGGAAAATGGTTTCGTTTGAAATTTTTATCCTCGTATGCTCGCAACGACAAGTCCGTTCTCACAACAAAACCCTGCGCATGTCGGCGAGCACTTCAACCAGATGGGAAGTGAAGCGCGCGGCAGTTGCGCCATCGATTACGCGATGATCATAGGACAGAGATAAAGGCAGCATTAAACGCGGGATGAATTCTCCATCGCGATAAACCGGCTTCATGCTGGTGCGGGATACGCCCAGAATGGCCACTTCCGGCGCGTTGATGATGGGTGTAAATGCGGTTCCGCCGATACCTCCCAGACTGGAAATGGTAAAGCTTGCACCCTGCATTTCAGCGGGTTTAAGTTTCCCTTCGCGAGCCAGCGCCGCAAGATCCGCCATCTCTCCGCCAATGGCGATCACCCCTTTTTGGTCGACATCGCGGATTACTGGTACCATCAATCCATTCGGCGTATCCGCCGCAAAACCAAGGTGGTAATATTTTTTGAGCACCAGATTCATTTCATCCCCGTCGCTGTCAAGCGAAGCATTGAATTCGGGGAATTTTTTCAGTGCCGCTATTGCTGCCCGCATCAGAAAAGCGAGTATCGTGACCTTTACGCCATCTTTTTTTGTCGCCTCATTGGATTCTTTGCGCAAGGCTTCCAGATCGGTGATATCGGCCTCGTCAAACTGTGTAACGTGCGGGATCATCACCCAATTACGATGCAGATTCGCACCTGATATTTTTTTGATGCGCGACAGCGGCTTCAATTCCACCGGACCGAATTTCGCGAAATTCACCTGCGGCCATGGCAATAGATTAAGCTCCACGCCGCTGCCACTGCGCGTCTTTGATAATTCAGTCTTGACGTAGGCTTGTATGTCTTCCCTGAGTATGCGCTGTTTCGGGCCACTGCCCTTCACCAAGCCAAGATTCACCCCCAACTCCCGCGCAAATCGCCGCACTGATGGACTGGCATGAGCCTTCGCAAAGGCGGCTTCATCGATCGGAGCGGGGGTGAACGGAGATGGGTGGATCCGTTGCGGGGTGGGTGCTGACTGTGCTGGGGGAGTCCCGGTCACAGAATCGGCCTCAGAATCTGAACGCTTTGGAGGAGAAGGTTGGGACTGGGGTGCTAACTGTGGAGCTGACGCCGGCTGAGGAGTAGGCGTCACGTTGTCGGCTTCAGAGGCTTGCATCATCAAAATAAGCGTACCTTCTGAAACCTTGTCACCCAACTTTACAGAGACTTCTCCAACTACACCCGCAAAGGGAGAGCCGATATCGGGAATCAATACCTGTTTAGTTTCTGCCACGCCTTTTTCCTTCACTCGTGTTTATATGTAATTCCAATCAGTAATAAAAACGATAACTGCGTTGGCTTCGTCTTCGGTGCCTGGTCGTTCTATCCGTATTTTCGTTGCTTTACCTCGCCGCCTTGTTCTTCTTTCTACTGCTATTGGATTAAAGTCATAGTAAAGTATAGCTTGCGCTGACCCATGCCTACGCATCCAGATGCAATAGCTCATGCACTTTCGCTCCTTTTATACTTTCACCGGATTCGGCTTGTCCGGATCAATGCCGAACCTGCTTATCGCTTGCGTTACCTTTTCCACCGGTATCCTGCCCTCCTCAACCAGTGCTTTGAGCGCCGCTATGGTGACATAATAGCGATCCACCTCGAAAAACCGGCGCAGTTTTTCACGTGTATCGGAACGTCCGAAACCATCTGTACCCAGCACTTTATAACGCTTCGGCACAAATTCACGTATCTGATCGGCAAAAATTTTCATATAGTCGGTAGCTGCCACCACAGGTCCTTCGCGACCTTCGAGACACGAACTCACGTAGGGCAATTTTGCCGGCGTGGCAGGGTGCAGCATATTCCAGCGTGTTACATCCAACGCTTCGCGTCGCAACTCATTGAAGCTGGTAACGCTCCAAATGTCGGCGGCAACACCGTATTCTTTTTCCAGTATTTCTGCCGCCGCTATCACTTCACGCAAGATGGTACCGGAACCGAGTAACTGCACCCGCAATCCGAAATGTTCCACTTCTGTCCTGCCGCCTTCCCGGAATAGATACATGCCCTTCAGTATTCCTTGCTCCACATTTGCGGGCATTTCCGGATGTGGGTAATTCTCATTCATCACGGTAATGTAGTAATAGACGTCTTCCTGCACCTCATACATACGGCGCAGGCCATCCTGAATAATCACTGCGAGCTCATACGCAAACGTGGGATCATAGGATACGCAGTTGGGAATGGTAGAGGCTGCCAAATGACTATGCCCGTCCTCATGCTGCAACCCTTCTCCATTCAGAGTCGTGCGCCCAGCCGTACCGCCCAGTAAAAATCCACGGCAACGCATGTCTCCGGCCGCCCAGGCCAAGTCACCGATACGCTGAAAGCCGAACATGGAATAGAAAATATAGAATGGGATCATCTGAACGTCATGGGTGCTGTAAGCAGTTGCCGCAGCCATCCATGACGACATCGCGCCTGCTTCATTGATGCCCTCTTGCAGGATCTGACCATTCTTGTCTTCCTTGTAATACATCAATTGGTCAGCATCCTGCGGCGTGTAGAGCTGCCCCGTTGACGACCAGATGCCCAGTTGCCGGAACATACCTTCCATGCCAAAAGTGCGTGACTCATCCGCAACAATCGGCACTACTCGCTTGCCAATATTCTTGTCTTTTACCAGGATGTTGAGTAGGCGTACAAACGCCATAGTGGTGGAGGATTCTCGCCCTTCGCCGCCGGCCTTGAGCAGTGTATCGAAGGCGGATAACGGCGGTACCTGCAGTGCTTCCGCTTTGCGCCGACGGTGGTGAATAAAACCTCCCATCGCTTGCTGACGCTGGTGCATGTAGGCAAATTCAGGCGAGTCTTTATCAAATGTCAGATATGGGATTTCGTCGATCTTCTCATCCGTGATCGGCAAGCCAAAGCGGTCGCGGAATGCTTTCAGCGAAGTGGTACCCATTTTTTTTTGCTGATGAGTAATATTCTGAGCCTCGCCCGCTTCGCCCATACCATAACCCTTGATAGTTTTGGCAAGTATCACGGTTGGCTGTCCTGTATGTCTCGCCGCAGCAGCGTAAGCAGCATAGACTTTATGCGGATCGTGACCACCGCGATTCAAACGCCAGATGTCATCGTCAGACATATTGGCAACCATCTCCAGCAATTCCGGATATTTGCCGAAAAAGTGCTCACGCACGTAGGCACCATCTCTGGATTTGAAAGTCTGATATTCCCCATCAACACATTCCATCATGCGCTGCTTTAATAAGCCTTTGGTATCTTTGGCAAGCAGTGGATCCCAGTAGGAACCCCAGATTACCTTGATGACATTCCAGCCGGCTCCGCGAAAAGCAGCTTCTAGTTCCTGGATAATTTTGCCGTTGCCACGTACCGGTCCGTCAAGGCGCTGAAGGTTGCAGTTGATGACGAAAATCAAATTATCCAGATTCTCACGCGAGGCCAGTGAAATTGCGCCAAGGGACTCCGGTTCATCCATTTCACCGTCGCCCATGAAGGCCCAGACTTTACGTCCTTGGGTCTTGACCAGCCCACGACTGTCCAGATATTTCATGAAACGTGCCTGATAGATCGCCATCAACGGCCCCAGCCCCATCGATACTGTCGGAAACTGCCAGAAATCAGGCATGAGCCAAGGATGTGGATAGGAAGATATGCCCTTTCCATCGACTTCCTGGCGAAAATTATCAAGACGTTCCTGCGTTAATTCGCCCAGCAGGAAAGCATAGGCATAAAGACCGGGCGAAGAGTGGCCCTGTGCGAAGATCAGGTCCCCGCCGTGGTTATTGCTGGCGGCATGCCAGAAGTGATTGTAGCCTACGTCATAGAGTGTCGCGGCAGACGCAAAGCTGGCAATATGGCCCCCGACATTCGAATTTTTGTTAGCGCGCAACACCATCGCCATGGAGTTCCAGCGTACATAGGAACGAATACGGTGTTCTAAGGCGTGATTACCCGGTGAACGATCTTCCTTGCCGGGCGGAATTGTGTTGATGTAAGCGGTGGTCGCACTATAAGGAAGATAGGCACCCGAACGGCGGGCTTTTTCCACCAGTCTTTCCAGCAGGTAATGCGCCCTCTCCGTCCCCTCGTGTGTAAGCACGGATTCCAGCGCCTCCAGCCATTCCTGCGTTTCAGTTGGATCTATGTCGGGTAGGGGTTCCATTGTTTGTCTCACATTTGTGTGTGGGTTTTACCGATGTTGCCCGGCGGCTAAACCCGTGCCTGGGCGGCCTGGACGCGTTCCGCCGCCTCAATGGTATTGCACAGCAACATGGTGATAGTCATCGGCCCTACTCCGCCCGGTACAGGTGTGATGTAACCCGCTTTCTCCCTGACCGATTCAAAATCCACATCACCCGAAAGTCTACCGTCAGGCATGCGATTGATGCCAACATCTATTACCGTTGCACCGGGCTTCACCATGCTGGCGGTGATCATGCGTGGCTTCCCGACAGCAACTACCAGGATATCGGCCCGCTTTGTGTGCTCAGCCAGTTCCCGCGTCTTCGACGTGCAAATTGTGACCGTGGCACCATGTTGCAACAACATCAACGCCATTGGTTTACCTACGATGTTGCTGCGGCCTACCACTACCGCATGCTGTCCTTCAACTGGAATGCCGCATTTCTCCAGCATTTTCATCACGCCATAGGGGGTACAAGGCGGAAAAATCGTGTTGCCGGTGACAAGTGCACCAACATTATAAAGATGAAAGCCGTCCGCATCTTTTTCCACCGCGATGGATGCAATGATCTTGCTGCTCTCAAAATGCCGGGGTAACGGCAGTTGCACCAGAATACCGTGGATCCGGGAATTATTGTTCAATTCCTCAATACGCTTTATCACCTCATCCTGGCGCGCGCTTTCCGAAAACTCATGTATTTCCGAATAGATCCCAATCTCGCTACTGGCCTTGGCCTTATTTCTCACATAAATGCTTGAAGCTGGATTGTCGCCGATGATGACCACGGCTAACCCGGGTTGGACACCTTTTTTCGTCAAACGTGCAGCGCGAATCTTCCATTCGGCCCGCACTTCCTTGGCTAACGCGTTGCCATCCATGATTTTGGCGCTCATTGTCCGCTCGAATCGGCCCGCTGCAGTGCGTGAAAGGCGATTATACTTTGTCCACCCACGGCTTTCACCCTTCCGTATAGACTTATTGTGGATACATGCCTGAGTAAGCGTGCAACAACGTTAAAACCCGGTTGCCGGCCCGATACAGACTTAAGGTATAAGCAATGCTGGATCGCGGGCCGCCAAGCGCAATCATGATGGGGGCAAGGTTGGCGGAGTTGCTTTTTTGATTTTCGCGCGGTAAATCATTAACCCAACCAGGAAGGTCGGAATCACAACCAGAGTAGCGGCCAGAAGTCCCGCCGCCAATACGTCAATTCCTTCAGTTTTTGGAAGGAAAATCGTCACCGCCCAAACCGTTATAAAAGCTGCGGTCGCCCCACCGATAAACATGATTTTTTTTCCATGCTCGTAAAAGCGCCACAAGGAACCTGAAACCCTTATCTCATTTCGATATTCATCAAAGATCTCGACCAAGCTATCATCATTGAGTACCGCTTCATGACCGATCCAGATTGCATGCGTGTCGCCACCCTCTACTCGGGACATATTGTTCAGAAATACAATTCGCTCTTGAGCTTGTTTTTTTTTCATGCCATCGCTGATGAGCATTGTCTCAAGCGCCGTAAAAGCATAGTCGCGAGCATCCGATATACCGAGACTCTCGCTGCAGCGCCACATGACCCCCGCCAAGTACAGCTGAATTGTCATTTGCCTGAATTGGGGCGCAAAGTCATATCCTTTTCCCTTAATTTTCTCAAGCTGAGAAGCCAGCATGTCTCGCGCATGCTGGACGCAAATATCAATCCCGGTCGCTCTCACGTCAGTTTCGGTGTCAGTTTTTGTGTCGCTCATTGTCGTAATTATGGGCTATGCCCAGCTCAAACTTTGAATTTGTAGAAGAACCCATTATATACTGGCTGTACTTGCCTAGGCTTGTTGAAAAAAGCTAATTTAGAGGTTGGGTCATTCGGTTTAGCAATGACGCTTTACGGTCCTGACTCGTTATTACATAAAAGTACCAATACACGCATTGGCGCGTATTTGCAGCTCTTTTCCGTCCTGTCAGCCAAGTAGCGATCTCCATGGTATTCCGCGATAATTGTCTTATTTTTTTATAAATCAGACATGGGGAAAATTTCGCAATATTATAATTTGGTCAATTCTTAACAAGCGCTTGATGCGCGACTACAAAGGAACTGTCATGAAACATCACAAATATCTCATCGTTGGTGGCGGAATGACCGCTGATTCCGCTGTTCACGGTATCCGCAAAATCGACCAAAACGGCGCTATTGCCATGATTTGCGAAGAGCGTCATCTACCTTATGATCGCCCCCCCCTTTCCAAGTCGCTGTGGAAGGACACGCCGTTCGAATCCATTTGGCGTAACGCCCACGGCCTCAACGTCGCCATGCATCTCGGCAAAGAAATAGTGGCTCTCGATCCGTCAAAAAAAACTGCGACTGATGATGCCGGAAACATTTATACCTATGAAAAACTTTTGCTCGCCACAGGCGGCTCGGTACGACGCTTTCCCGATTCCAGCGAGAACATAATCTATTTCAGAACTGCGGACGATTACCGGAAGTTGCGTGAGATCAGCGAACACGGTTCGGATTTTGTTGTTATCGGAGGAGGCTTTATTGGTTCCGAGATCGCCGCCGCGCTTGCAATAAATAACAAACGGGTCACTATGATTTTTCCGGAAAATGGAATCGGTGCGCGCATTTATCCACAACCCCTGGTTGAGTTCATAAATTCCTATTATCGCGAAAAAGGCGTTACCGTACTCGCATCTGAAACCGTCAAATCGGTACGGACGGCAGGCGCCAAAACGATTGTGACCGCGGGGAATGGCACGGAAATCGCCGCTGATGGAGTTATTGCTGGGCTGGGGATCTTGCCCAATACCGGCTTGGCCGCGCAGGCCGGACTCGCGGTGGATAATGGCATCGTCGTAGATGGACAGTTGCGCACGAGCGATCCCGATATCTATGCAGCAGGCGATGTGGCGAATTTCTATAGCGCCATATTGGAAAAACGCACACGCGTGGAACATGAGGACAACGCTAACTTCATGGGAGAAATGGCGGGCCGAAATATGGCAGGACAATCGGACAATTACCATCATCAGCCTTTCTTTTATTCTGATCTGTTTGACTTGGGCTACGAAGCAGTTGGAGAACTGGATGCCAGCTTTGATATTATCGAAGACTGGAAAGAACCTTTCCGTAAGGGCGTAATTTACTATCTGCGCGACGAACGCGTGCGCGGTGTCCTGCTCTGGAATACATGGGGACAGGTTCCTGCTGCTACCCAGTTAATTGCAGAAAAAGCTGCGCACTCCCGCGCAACACTTGAGGGGCTAATAACGGACTAGCCGCAATTCGCCTGCACAATTCGTGCTATGTAAGTGGACTCGTATTTCAGGTCTATTTCAAACCCTGGAAGCCAATCAGCTACCTGGCCATCATCTCTACTCATAGCATAATAGTTGCGTCTACACACCACTATGACAACGCTAACCCTCACTCGCCCGGACGACTGGCATCTGCACCTGCGCGACGGCGAGCAAATGCGAGCGGTGCTGCCCGATACGGCGCGGCGCTTTGCCCGTGCCATCGTCATGCCCAACCTGAAGCCGCCGGTGGTGATAACCGAAATGGCGCTCGCTTACCGCGAACGCATCCTTGCCGTTCTGCCGCGAGGAATGCATTTCAAGCCGTTGATGACACTTTACCTTACCGATGACACCCCACCGTCAGAGATTATCAAAGCCAGGAGAAGCGGCGCAATACATGGCGTGAAATACTATCCTGCCGGTGCCACGACAAATTCCGCTGAAGGTGTTACCAACATCGCGAGGTGCTACGCCACGCTCGAAACGATGGAACAGCTGGGTATGCCGCTGTTGGTGCATGGCGAAGTGACTGACCCCAAAGTGGACGTATTCGACAAGGAAAAAATTTTTCTGGAACGGATTCTGAGCCCCATAACGCAGCGGTTTCCGACGTTGCGGATCGTATTCGAACATATCACCACCGGGGAGGCAGTGGAATTCGTCCAAGGTTCATCGAATAATATTGCCGCCACCATTACCGCCCATCATATTCTGCTCAACCGCAATGCCCTGTTCCAGGGAGGCATCCGTCCGCATCATTATTGTCTTCCCGTATTGAAGCGCGAAACCCATCGCCTAAAGCTGATTGAAGCCGCCATCAGCGGCAACCCAAAATTTTTTCTCGGTACCGATAGCGCCCCTCATTCCCGATCCGCCAAAGAAACTGCCTGCGGCTGCGCGGGCATCTACACGGCCCATGCGGCTATTGAACTCTATGCAGAAGCTTTCGAACAGGCAGACGCGCTGGATAAATTGGAAGCCTTTGCCAGTTTCCACGGCGCTGATTTCTACCGGTTGCCACGTAACAGCGGCAGCGTTACGTTGAAGAAGGAAAACTGGAACGTACCTGCGAAACTGGAATTTGGAGAAGAAACATTGGTTCCGCTGCGGGCGGGAGAAAGTCTGGCGTGGAAATTGATCGGTTAAGGTGCAAGATAACGGGGGAATCTCAAATTTTCTTTAATTCTTCTGTTGTTTGTTTTAGATACGTAACAATTTTTGACCTCTTTTGAGCATGACGCTCCGCGCTCTCGCTGTTCTCAAAGACATCTTCGGCTACCCTGCTTTTCGCGGGCCACAAGCCGAGGTAGTCGCGCACGTAGCCGACGGCGGGGATTGTCTGGTATTGATGCCGACCGGCGGCGGCAAATCGTTGTGTTACCAGATTCCGGCATTATTGCGCGCCGGCGTTGCTGTGGTGGTCTCGCCGCTGATTGCGCTAATGCAGAATCAGGTAGCGGCGTTGCATGAAGCGGGGGTGCGCGCCGCGTTTCTCAATTCTTCCTTGTCACAGACGGAAACCGCAGCAGTCGAGCGCGGCATGCTCGCCGGCACATACGATCTGGTGTACGTAGCGCCGGAAAGGTTGTTGACGCCGCGCTTTCTCGATCTTCTGGCGCGTACGCCGCTTTCGCTGTTCGCCATTGATGAGGCGCACTGCGTGTCGCAGTGGGGACACGACTTCCGTCCGGAATACATCCAGCTTTCGATCCTGCATGAGCGATTTCCTAACGTACCACGCATCGCCCTGACGGCGACAGCGGATAACGTGACGCGCGAGGAAATCATCAGCCTCCTTGGTCTCGAAGGCGCGCAGATTTTCGTTTCCAGTTTTGACCGTCCCAACATTCGCTACCAGATCGTGGACAAGATGAACGGTAAGGAACAATTGATCGCTTTTATTCGTGCCGAACATGATGGCGACGCCGGCATCGTCTATTGCCTTTCGCGCAAGAAAGTCGAAGAAACGGCGGCGTGGCTGGTCGAAAAAGGCGTACGCGCACTTGCGTACCACGCCGGCATGAGCGCGCCGGAACGCAGCTGCAACCAGGACCTATTTCTGCGCGAGGATGGCGTTGTAATGGTTGCCACTATCGCGTTTGGTATGGGCATAGACAAGCCGGATGTGCGCTTCGTCGCCCATCTCGATCTGCCTAAAAGTGTAGAAAGCTATTACCAGGAAACCGGTCGTGCCGGGCGCGACGGTCAAGCGGCCAACGCATGGATGGCTTATGGGCTAGGTGATGTGGTGCAGCAGCGGCGCATGATCGAAGGTTCTGAGGCAGAAGTGCAGTTTAAACGGATAGCCTCAACCAAACTCGATGCGCTGCTGGCGCTGTGCGAGGCCACGACCTGCCGCCGCGTGCGCCTTCTTGAGTATTTTGGCGAAGCGGCGGCCAGTACTGCTTGCGGTAATTGCGATGTCTGTCTCAATCCGCCACAAGTTTGGGATGGCACGGTAGCAGCACAAAAGGCATTGTCTTGTGCCTTCCGCACTGGCCAGCGTTTTGGTGCCGGGCATCTGATTGACGTGCTGCGCGGCAACGATACCGGGCGCGTGAAGCAGTGGGGACATGATAAGGTCAGCACCTTCGGTATCGGCAAGGAACTGGAAGATAAGGCATGGCGCGCCATATTTCGCCAACTGGCAGCACTCGGCTTGCTCACGACGGAAGGTGAGAGTCATGGTTCGCTGCGTCTTACCGCAGCCAGTCGCGCGGTGTTAAGCGGAAGTCGAACAGTGTCTCTGCGTCTGCAGCCGGAGCGCAAAAAGACTACAGCCAAGACAACGGCTGCGCGTGAGGACAAACTTGCCACTCTTGATCCGGCAGCTCGTGCCCTGTGGGCGCGCCTGCGCGTATGGCGCACCGAGGTTGCAAAGGAGCATAGTATTCCTGCTTATGTCGTGTTTCACGATGCAACGCTGGCAGAATTAGTACGTCTGCGCCCGCAGACAGAAAATAAACTGCGCCAGGTACCCGGTATTGGTGCGCGCAAACTGGAAAGCTACGGCAACGACCTGCTCGATATTCTTCGCACCTGATGTAAATGGGCAGGAAGCGCCACCACCCTCTTGCTATTTACGCCGGCGAACTCTTGCATCCAGCGGCAACGGAAGTTGCTTCGCTAATTCCCTGATCAGGTGTGAACATTACCAATGTCTCTTGGCGCGATTCCACTGATAAAGCAGCCGGGCAAAGACGTCGTACGCCAGGTGTGTAAGCTGCTTAAGTACGGGTAACCGCAACAAGCTAGCAAGCCAGCGCTGGCTGGGCGTTTGTGACCATAGTCTCGTGAATGCGTCCGCTCCAATATTGAGCTCGCCATCGGCATCTTTGACATACAACCGCTCTCGCACTTGCTCTAACGAAGCGCCCACCTCCGACACGGCATCTGGATTAGCGTGCACATCAACCCACTCAATGTCCTTAATGCCACACGCCTCCATGCGTTGGCGTTGATCCTTGATCCCCGCATTGCAAACCGGGCATGCGCTATTGTAATAAACCTTGCTGGACATGTTCCGGCTCCCGCCTATTCGATTCAGATGGAACCATAAATAGTTTAAACGCAAGCCCCAGGCTGATACTACTCGCAGCGATAGACAACACCCAAGACTGTGGTGTTTGTGGTGCCTGTACTGCCCCATGCGTTGGTATTATTCGAATCTTGTACCCAGACGAAGTTTCCTCCCATCTCGGCCGCCTGGTTGCGCAGATCGTTTCTGGCCCCGATGAGCAGATTTTTATTGGACGTGTAGTCGCCTGTAATCCAATTACCCTGAGAGCCAACGATGTCGCCAAGCGGCTTGCAATTACCGGGGGGCTTCACAGTCACAAGTTCAACGGATTTTCCTTCCGGCGTCGTTGAAATCGCTGAGCAGCCAACAAGAAGAAGCATCGCCAACGCGGCAGTCATTTTCGCGACCATCTATCTTTCTCCTATGAAACCTTTTATATTTCGTTTAAAAGGTGGATGCTAAAGGGATTCTACGGTTTCGAGCGCCGAAGTCAACCAATGTCAACCAGTTGTCATGAGACAGGCAAGTCCCGCGACGTGGAAACACGCGATCGTTGACAATGGTGGACGTAACCGAAAGCAACGGTCCAACCGGGTGCACTGGCGTTGGAAAGCGTCTGGTATCCTGCACAACCGCCTGAACATCAGCGTAGCTTATTGGTTCAACATACGCGGCTGACTGGGTGCTACGGCTCAGCCCCCAGTTGCGGTAAACATGACCTTCGTTTTCGAGTAAGCCTTGAAAGGGTTGAACTCCCTCGCTATCGCTGTGTAGAAAACCAGAGGAAGAATTAGTGCTATTGAAATTTTTCATATGTTCTATACTCCTGTTTCCCTGTCAGTTTTTCCGCTCTGCGTTATTCAATAACGTCATACCTGCGTATATCGAGTTCTTTCGCGAGCAGCGACGCAGCCTTTGAAAAAGCGTCTTGCACGTGGACGGTGGTAAAGTGAGTATCGATAGCGGAATCACTCTCCCATTCTTCAACAAAATTAAAATCGCCGGGGTCAGCTTTGCTTTGAAGAAGCTGATAGCTGATACAACCCTTCTCTTGCGTGTTTCTTTAACCAAATCCAGCAGAAGTGATCTCAGCTCTTCAATCTTGTCAGATCGTGCAGTTATCCTCGCAAGGACTCTCACAGTTTTATTTGCCATGGATCACCTCTTGCAAACAACCGACGCACCGCATCTCATGTTTTCCGAGCATGCTTATGCATGGTTTTAATAGTCTGTTTACTTCGCCGCAGCCGCTTTCTCAGCCGAGCGTTTCCTCACAGACTCAAAGAGTTCGGGGATTGCAACTGTATTTGACATATTAACGACAAAATCCGGAATCAGGCCGCCAGGATTCGTCAGCAAAGTGTAGGTGAGTCGCGTGCGCATGCCGCCTTTGAGCGGTTCCGCCAGCCATGAGCCTTCGTTAAGCTTGACTCGCACCACACCCTCGATTTCCGGCTGCGCATCGGGGACGGCCTTCCATCCAATCTTGAATATGCCGCCGTTCGAGGGCATGCCGCGCGTCATCCTGACCTTGAGCGGGTAGTCGCGCTCGCTCACGAACGGCGGCGCAATGCGCGCATAAGTAATAACCTCGCCATCATCCCTGCGGCTAAGCACGCGTGATTCCTTTACATAAGGCATGAAATCCCGGTAGTGTTCGAAGTCGCCGACGACGTTGAAAACGAGCTCCGGCGGAGCCTCCATCTCGGAAATGGCCACAATCTTACGCCCCTCTTTTATGTCTTTCGTGAAGATGACAAGCTCTCTGCTGCGATAGGCCTCAGTCCACTCCGCACCAAGGCTTTTCACGTCAAGCGCCCATGCGCATACGATGGTTCCCGGGATAAGTGACGGAATGGTAAGGGCAATAGCAAAAACGAGGATATATAGGCGGCACATGAGAGCCTTCTGTAAATTTCGCTCCGGCAGGCTGGCGAATTCCTCCCAAGAACAAGAGTTCATACATAACGATCGCGCCCCGAATTGCATCCGGCATATATTCAATCTATTCAATCTTGACCAGGCGGATGCTACGAAACCATCCCCCTGCCAATACCGGCACATCTCTTTCCAGTTTCAGTTCCGGAACGCTTGCCAGCACCTCTTCAAACACCACATCCAGCCGGGTAACGATATGCTTCGACAGTAGATTCAACGTCCGTCTGATCCACGCAGTTTCGCCCGGCTTGAGAAACTTGTCGAGTATCAATACGCTTCCGCCGGGTTTCAGCACGCGTGCGGTTTCCCGCAAACAGGCTCGCGCATCCGGAACTATCGCCAAAATCAAATGTAGCACCGCATGGTCAAAATGTTTGCTCGCAAACGGCAGCGCCATACCATCACCCTGGACGAGATTCAAGCGAAGACCTCCAATGCGGGGTTTTGCGCGGTTTAACATGGCGGCGGTAAGATCCAGGCCGGTATAACTATGGTTTGGCGAAAGATGGGGCAGATCCAGCCCGGAACCGATGCCATTGATGAGGATGTTGAGACCGCCCCGCTGCGGCAACTGTCCGAGGCTTGCCGCGCGCACGCCAGTGGCTGCAGTCGCGAGCAACGCATCGTAAAGCGGGGCGAGAATAGTGTAGGAATGGCGTAAGGACATGGAAATATTCTACTTCCGATCTCGTTTTACTGCCTTGTTCCTCGGCCTATTTGGCTGATGATGTGGCGTATCCGGTATGCGCCGCTCACGATGAGCCCAAACCAGCATAGCCATGCCTACTGCAACCATCGGTAGAGAAAGCCATTGGCCCATGCTGATACCTAGCGTCAGCACGCCCATGAAGCCATCCTCCGGCTCACGGAAAAATTCAGCAACCGAGCGGAATACACCATAACCGATAAGAAACATGCCAGAGACCGCTCCTACCGGTCTCGGTTTAGCCGAATAAATCCACAGCAATGCAAAAAAGACCAACCCCTCCAGCGCAAATTCATAAAGCTGGGAAGGATGACGCGGAAGATCGTCCACATGGGGAAAAATCATACCCCAGGACACATCGGTTGGACGCCCCCACAGCTCGGCATTTATAAAATTACCGATGCGGCCAGCCCCCAGCCCCAACGGGACCAGCGGCGCAATAAAATCTGTTACAGCCAGCCACTGCAATTTATATTTCCGGGCCAACAGCGCCATTGCAGTAATAACGCCAAGAAAACCGCCGTGAAATGACATTCCCCCTTGCCACACTGCAAAGATTTCAAGCGGGTGCTGAAGATAATAACCGAACTGATAAAATAATACATGCCCCAACCGGCCGCCCAATATTACTCCCAGCACACCGTAAAACAGCATATCGTCGAGCATGCTGTTGGTGAATGCTCCTTGGGGATTATGTTTGATGCGGTAGCGTCCCAACAATATGAAAAGCGCAAATCCCAGGAGATACATGAGTCCATACCATCGGACGGCAAGAGGACCAAGATGGATGGCAATAGGGTCGAACTGCGGGTGAACGAGCATGGGCTTCAGCTTTTTGCGGTAAAATAAACAATTATACGTTAAGGAATCTCTGAATAAGTCTCACGCGAGCGTGACGGCGTTTTGCGGGAAGGTGGCTAGGATGCGAATGATCGATCCTCTTCACCAGGAGCCTGACAAAGTAGCCGCCCCCCAAGGCATCGTTCCATGCGCGCCTTGATCAAATAGACGGCTGCTAATTTTCGATTTCTTTTATATTGCGATCAAATTAAAGCAACTGCCTCCGCGTCACCACGATTTAAGGGTTTTTTCAAGCTTCACAACATTCTCAAGGAGTATTCATGCCAGATAACCAACGCAGCCGGGTCATCACTCAGGGTGCGCAGCGTTCCCCCAACCGCGCCATGCTGCGGGCGGTAGGTTTCAGCGACACAGATTTCGACAAACCCATTGTCGGCGTAGCCAACGGCTTCTCCACGATCACACCATGCAACAAGGGGTTGAATGAGCTAGCCATAAATGCTGAGCACGCTTTGAAAGAAGCTGGCGCAATGCCACAGATGTTTGGCACCATTACTGTATCGGATGGTATCTCCATGGGCACCGAAGGCATGAAATATTCGTTGGTGTCTCGCGAAGTCATTGCGGACTCGATTGAAACCGCGGTGCAAGGAGAAAGTATGGATGGCGTAATTGCGATTGGCGGGTGTGACAAGAATATGCCGGGCGCGATGATCGCGATGGCGCGTATGAATGTCCCGGCTATTTTTGTTTACGGCGGCACCATCAAGCCCGGTCGTTACAAAGGAAGGGATCTGACCATTGTCAGCGCCTTTGAAGCGGTCGGACAATATACCTCGCACAAGATAGACGCGAAAGAACTGCTGGAGGTGGAGCGCCACGCCTGTCCGGGCGCGGGTTCCTGTGGAGGCATGTTTACCGCCAACACCATGTCGTCAGCATTTGAAGCGATGGGGATGAGCCTGCCTTACTCTTCCACCATGGCAGCAGAGGATGATGAGAAGCGTACGAGTGCCGCCCGCTCAGCAGAAGTGTTGGTTGACGCAATCAGAAAGCAGATCCGTCCGCGTGACATTATCACCCGTAAATCGATCGAGAACGCGATTGCCGTAATCATGGCGGTTGGCGGTTCGACCAATGCGGTATTGCATTTTCTCGCCATCGCACACGCGGCGGAAGTGGAGCTTACTATTGACGATTTTGAACGTATGCGCGGCAACGTGCCGGTACTGTGCGATCTGAAGCCCTCCGGCCGATATGTTGCTACCGACCTGCACAAAGCGGGAGGCGTTCCTCAAGTAATGAAGATGCTGCTCGAACATGGCCTGTTGCACGGCGATTGCATAACCATAAGCGGCCAGACCATTACGGAGGTATTGCGTGATATTCCCACGACGCCGCGCAAGGATCAGGATGTAATCCGGCAGTGGGAAAACCCCATGTATGCGCAGGGCCATCTCGCCATACTCAAAGGCAATCTTTCCAGTGAAGGCTGTGTAGCCAAGATTACCGGGGTAAAAACTCCGAAAATCACCGGCCCGGCACGGGTATTCGAATCGGAAGAAACTTGCATGGCAGCAATACTTGAACGTCAAATCCAGCCCGGCGACGTGGTCGTCATACGCTATGAGGGTCCCAGGGGAGGACCTGGCATGCGTGAAATGCTTTCACCCACCTCCGCCCTCATCGGAGAGGGCCTCGGGGATTCGGTAGGACTCATCACCGATGGGCGATTCTCAGGTGGTACCTACGGCATGGTGGTCGGCCATGTCGCACCGGAAGCTTTCGTGGGCGGGACTATCGCGCTGGTGCATGAAGGAGACTCCATCACCATAAATGCCGAACAACGCCTGCTGCAACTCAATGTTTCGGAGGAAGAGCTTGCGCAACGCCGCACCGAATGGAAGCAGCCACAACCCCGCTATGTGCGGGGCGTGCTGGCAAAATATGCAAAATCGGTTTCCACGGCCAGCCGGGGGGCGGTAACGGATTAATCGCGGTCCACCTTGATCAGAAACCCATGCCCAACCATCTCTCCGGCGAAACCAGTCCGTACCTGCTTCAGCACGTGGAAAACCCCGTGGACTGGTATCCTTGGGGAGAGGAAGCGCTGACACTGGCTCGCACCCGGAATAGGCCGATCCTGCTTTCCGTCGGTTATTCGGCCTGTCACTGGTGCCATGTCATGGCACACGAATCTTTTGAAGATGTGGAAGTTGCCGCATTGATGAATCAGCACTTCGTAAACGTCAAGGTGGATCGCGAAGAACGCCCTGATCTTGACCAGATTTATCAGACTGCTCTTTACATGCTAACCCAACGTAATGGGGGCTGGCCGCTGACTCTGTTCCTTACACCTGAACAGAAACCATTTTTCGGCGGGACGTATTTTCCTAAAACACCACGCCATGGTCTGCCAGGCTTCCTTGATCTGCTGCCACGCGTTGCCGAGGCTTATTATGCTCGTGGCGAAGAAATCGAGCGGCAAAGTGTCTCTCTGCTGCGATCATTTGCCAACATGCTGCCATCGGCGAGTCCCACAACACCGGTTTTTTCGGAACAGCCGCTTGATCAGGCACTGGCGGAACAGAGGTATTGGAAATGGCGGCGCTTACGCTGCAAAAGATGGCGGAGGGCGGCATCTACGACCAGCTGGGCGGCGGTTTCTGCCGCTATAGTACGGATCAGCACTGGAGTATTCCGCATTTTGAAAAAATGCTTTATGACAATGGACCATTGCTGCGACTCTACACAGACATCTGGCTTGCTGCTGGAGGACCGCTATACAAAAGGGTTGTGGAAGAAACAGCCGAGTGGGTAATGCGCGAAATGCAGGTGGAAGGTGCGAAAGAAAATGTAATTGGCATAGCAGGCGTAACCGGACTAATGAGAGGTTACTATTCAACCCTGGATGCCGATTCCGAAAATGAGGAAGGCAAGTTCTACGTATGGGATCGTGATCAGATAGCGCAAATGCTATCGGCGGAAGAATATGCGGTCGTGGCACCCCATTACGGTCTCCTGCGACGCGCAAACTTCGAACACACGCACTGGAATCCAGAAATCGACCAGCCGCTTGCGGAAGTTGCTTTAGCCATCGGCATCAGTCAGGAAGAGGCACAGCGAAGGCTTGGATCGGCACGCAAAAAACTTTTTATCGAGCGCGAACTGCGTGTGCACCCGGGCCGCGACGAAAAAATTCTTACCAGCTGGAACGGACTGATGATCAAGGGAATGGCACGCGCGGGCCGTGTCTTCGAACGCGGCGAGTGGGTACAATCGGCCACCCGTGCGGTGGACTTCATTCGCTCCACATTATGGAAAAATAACCGCCTGTTGGCAACTTATAAGGATGGCAAGGCGCATCTCAACGCCTATCTCGATGATTATGCGTTTCTGCTGGACGGATTGCTGGAACTGATGCAGGCGAAGTTTCGTCAAACCGATCTGGATTTTGCCGTTGCACTGGCCGATGTGTTGCTGGAGCAATTCGAGGACAAGCAGGCGGGAGGTTTTTTCTTCACCAGCCACGACCACGAAAGGCTGATACATCGCCCCAAGCCGAGTCTTGATAACGCCACACCTTCGGGCAATGGCGTGGCGGCATATGCTCTGCAGCGACTGGGACACCTGCTCGGCGAATTTCGCTATTTGCAGACGGCAGAGCGCGCTTTGGGGTTGTTCTACCCCACCATAACTCGCTATGCCGGCTCCTGCTGCAGTTTACTGGTAGCACTGGAGCAATCACTTTCGCCACCCCAAATAGTAATTCTTCGTGGTCGGGCGAATGCGCTGGCGCAATGGGAAAATACATTGCGGCGTACTTCCCCGCACACCCTTGTATTTG
>CAJDUY010000007.1_pt1 | contig 23530 bp, 17 predicted proteins | sample 7390911 | NCBI WGS metagenome assembly CAJDUY01 (sample SAMEA7055686, study PRJEB34461) | soil metagenome | biome: terrestrial ecosystem; feature: Peninsula; material: soil | place: Antarctica | collected 2016 | reverse complement strand
CTTGATGCCCATGGCATCGCGCGCCAGAACCAGGCGTTCTTTTGTCACGTCCCAGATGGCTAGTCCGAACATGCCGTTAAGATGATTGAGAACGTGAGCGCCCCATTCCTTATAGCCATGAACGATCACCTCGGTATCGGAACTCGTGCGAAAACGATGGCCCCGCGTTTCGAGTTCAGCACGCAGCTCTTTGAAATTGTAAATCTCCCCGTTGAAAACGACCCAGACAGTTTCCTCGAGATCGGACATCGGTTGATGGCCCCCCGCCAGGTCGATGATGGAAAGCCGACGAAAGCCGAGGCCGACTGGCCCGGAGATGAAGTAACCTTCATCGTCGGGACCACGGTGGGCGATCGAATCGGCCATGCGTACAATCGCTTCGCGCTCCACCGGTTCGCGACGCTGGTAGTTAAATTGGCCGGTTATGCCGCACATGGGTCAAAGAAGCGTTAAAGCGTTACACCGTTACAACGGGTAAAAGTCAGAGGACTGAGGACGGAGATCAGAGGTCAGAATACAGCGCGAGAGTAGCGCTGGATAGACGGTTATGCCGCGAGGGTAGCGGTGCGGAACTGGGCAAGCGGAGCATCAAGTCAGAGACCGGAAGTCAGACCATTTCAGCTTTCAACATTTCGATTTTCAGCTTTTCTTTTAAGTAAAATGCGAGGCTGCGAAACATCTGCGCCTGCGCCCAGCGGTGCATCGGGACGTTATCCCAGCCGAAACGTAGCTGGCGGGAACGAAAGGAACCGTCCGGTTTGATCCAGTCTTTCAGGATTCCGTTAACCACCGTTTCCAAGGTCGCTTTCAGTTGGGGAAAGCGATCTTGCAAAAGCAGACAGAGATTGATGCATTCTGCGCAATCGTAGAGTTCCCGCTTGTAAACGGTGAGGCGCGGGGCTTTGGAAAATGGTTTGGGCAAACCGTCAGCCTCGAAAAGGTTGCCCAAATAATGGGCAACACCGCGAGAGAGCGCTTCGAGAGTGCCAGGATGACCGGTGAGCGTGTGGATCTTGGCGAGCGCTTTCATGACGAAGCAGGTGTGAAAATGATCGACAAAATCCCGAACCCCATCGACTGCGTAAAACCACGAGCCGTCGGCATTCTGGCTTTCCAGGACGAAGTTCAGATTTCGGTCCGCTACCCGTCTGTAGTCTTCATTCTCGAGAACCTGCGAGGCACTTGTGAGGAGGAAGGCGCGATAGGCGGCGGCGTTGATCACTCCGCTTTCTCCCAGCGGGCTGTAGGCGCAACTGCTCGCCGTTTTCGAGGTCTCGAAATCCTTGATGTCGTTCGCCGCGTGCCGCGCGATCGAAGCGAGTGTGTTTTTCCACTCGTCCCTCTGGCCCCGAGTTATCTCCCCTGCGTTTCGCCTGCCGTCCTCCGCCCGCCGTCCTCTGTCGGGCCTCTCCCTTCCGTCCTCTGACATCCGCCCTCTGTCCTCTGGATCTCGGGCCCGTTTGCCGAGATCGTAGACTTGGAGAAACGCCTCCCAAACGTATGGAGTGGTGGTGATAAACGGGGTCTCCGCCTTGATCGTGCCATTCCGTGTCACCCAGTCGAAGGGGTAGCCCCAGCAATATTCCCCGTAACCGGCGCTGCGACTCATCTTGAGCTGATCCAGAAAGTGGATGGCCTTGTTCAGATGAGCGGGATTCAAGGAGGCTTCGTAGAGGAAAGCAAATCCCATTGCGTAATGGGCGTCGGCGATCGGAAATCTTGTAGGTTGATGGAAGAAGCGGCGCGCGCCGGGAAGGCACGCTTCGAAGAAAATCATCGGCGCGACGGCCGCGGTGCCGAGAAGTTTGTGCCGGTAGTAAAGAGCTTTGGCTCTTCCGCCAATTGCACCCGCGAAAAATGTCTGATGATCGCGTGACAGTTCGCCATAGCCTTCGAGCCAGGTTGCGAATCTTTCCAGGGCAACAGACACTTCCGTCTGCCGACGACCGGCGGTCACGACCCCCGTCGTCGCGGGAATTTCAAGGGTGCGGTTCATGGCGAGCGTGAAAAAGCAGCGAGTCGAGACTTCGCCGGGACAACGTAGTTATCGCGCGCTTCGCAAAGGTAACGGCGCAAACTGGTCTTCAGGCCCGAATGGATGCGGCCGTTTTGTGCAGGATGTTCGGAAGGGACGAAACGCACGCTGACGAGGGAACTTACACCGGGGGACAAGGTAATTTCGAAATGGAGGTATTCGCCGGCAATCTCCCACCGGACTGAAGCGGATCCGGCGCGAATTTCGGCTACGGTTGCCGGATCTTTTTCACGACGCTTGATGCGAAAGAGTTTGGAGCTCGACGAAAGATTTTCGATCAGTATTTCAGCGCCATACATCTCGATTTCTTGCAGGCCGGGATTTATCTCCCTCTGCCGATAGCTGCGCCTTACGACGTCCTCCAGGCTGCGCCAGACAAGCCGGGTCTGCAACGCGTTCAAGCGTTGAATGAATTCCACCAGGTCTTGACAGTTGTCCCGGAATAAATCGTGGTGGCTGACGACGAGACAAGGTTTTCCCAAAAGGATGTCGAAGGCGAAGTTTTCGACTCCCTGACGCGGATAGCGCCGGGTGTAGATGGGAAAATCGTCGTATCTGCGCACGGCCACATCCCACACATCGGAGATCCTTATTGGTTGGCTGTTTTGTCCGCCACAGTCCACCTCGGTATTGGCGGCCGCCGTGAAGTTGGCACGTTTCAGCTCCCGCATGGCCGTTTCCGAAAAGACCCCTTGCGGAAAGACCATGATCTGACCGTGCACCAGTCCCGTCTGCTTTTCGTGCGACGCCATCCGATCTGCCGCCGTGGCGATCATCGCCCGGATTTGTTCGACTTCATCTCTTCCAAATTCCCCCGCGGTGTGATCGCACCCATGGATGGAGAGTGAGAATCGCTCCGGATTTTCGTGGAAAAGACGAACCGTTTCCGAATCGCTCCGTCGCCAGTTCCAGGGAATAAAAGCGATATTGGTGGAAAAATTATGCCGCTCCATCAAGGCAAGAAGTGGATCAAAGCGCAGGAAACCGTAGCGCGGTTTCAAAAGCGGATCGTCAATGATAAGACAGGCTCCGGTTTCCGGCGTTTTCCAAGCCGTCGTGGGAAACGCCCAGCGGAGATAAAGGACGATCGGAACCGCGGAGAAAAGATAATCCCGCACGTCGAAATTTGGCGTGCTTAGCTCATCGTCGAGGTCGACGATTTCCTCAGTCAGGCAGACGAAAATCGGGACGCCGTGCCACCGCAACATGAAGAAAGTGGCCTCGTTGTCCGCCGAAATGAGAGGAACCGCCTGACTTTGAGAAAGGTCGGCGACGCAGCAGAGTCCACCAGCTCGCTCGCTGGGACTGACGCGCAGGCCGCCCATTGCGCCGCCAAAATCATCAACCTCTCCGGAAACGACCCACTCCAAACCGCGCCCTGTATTGCTCTGCAAAGGAATGCCTACACCATTTGTGAGCGCCCGCGCCAGGTTGCTCATCGCTTCGGTGCCTTGATCTGCGTAAACGAAAACCGAATGAACCTGCTCCGACCAGTGCAGCATCCCGTCACCGTTGCGCCCGACGGCAGCAAGAAGATGAAGGAGATTCTCGGCCGAGGAAAGCAAGCGGTAGCCTGTCGAATCTGCAGGTCCGCTCTGCATTTCGACCTGGAACTCCCGAGTTGTAGTGCTCTGGCCGAAGAGGCCAAAAAATGCGAGCAACTTCTCGATTCTGTGGTTTTCCACCGACGAACTGGTCGTCGGTAAGAGGCGGGCCTCTTCTTGCATGGCAACAAATTAGATTTGAACACGCGCCCCGCGCGTCAGGCGTCGGGTTTCTTCGCGACGACGAGCGATCGCATGGCGCGCGATCCAGCCACGGTGTTTAAGATCGGCGAGAGCGAACGCAAAACACCCGTCAGTCGTGGCCCCGCGGAATGAGGAATCCAGCAAAAATGCTCGCTGCGCAAGACCTCGAACCCTGCCTGAGCGAAAGGGTCGGTGTATTCTTTGAGCGAAGGAAGATAACACTCCTCCCCGTCCTCTTGCGCGCCGACCAACTTCCTGCGCACGGCACTGCGAAAGACGGGGAAGCGGTCGTTCATGTCAATCACCACGCACACTCCTCCAGGAACGAGCAAGTTGAATAAGTCTTGCGCGCAATCCAATTGCTTCCCTGCCCGATGACAATAACGGATCGTGTTTACGCCAAGAACGAAGTGAAATGAATTTGTCAATTCGGACTTTGCTCTCCCCAACGCAGCCGAGAGTTCGTTAATCAGAGTTTCATTCTTTGCTACGTGAAATTCGACTTTGCGCTGCTCTTCGTCCTTAAGGTAATTCTTCGCCTCGGACCTGGCCGCTTCGATCAGGACGGGAGAGAAGTCAGTGCCGACGGCGCGATCCACCTGTATCCCTTCCCGGCTCAGAACTGAGAGTAGGTGCAAGAGATTCATCCCGGCCCCGCAACCGAATTCCAGGATGCGTATCCCTTCTCGGTTCGCTTGTTGCGGCAAACGCCGGAGGGCTTCGAGATAGACCGCTTTATAATCGTGATCGAGAAGGTAACTGATCCCAACGCCCGCCGTGCCTTTGCTGTATTTTAAGATCGCATCCTGCGATGTGTACTCGCGGAAAAACGCATCCTTCTCCATCTCAGTATCTCTGACCCCAATCCCCTGCCCTGCATCCTCTGTCATCTGATTTCTCATTTCTCATTTCTACTTTCTACTTTATAGTTTATCGTTTATCGTTTATCGTTTCTACTTCGACACTCCCCCTGCCCGCCGCGCCGTCCGTCCTCCGTCCTCCACCTCCGGCGCAAGGCGAAAGCTGTCCACCTTTTTCAACTGCAGAACAGAGCGCAGGATGTTCTTCAATTTTTTCATCTGGTCCGCGCGATGGAAGCGCATGAGTTCGTCGGACACGGGTCGCTTGACGCGTTTGATGGCCGCCCAACCGTAACCCGCCCCCAGCGCGAGTCCGCCGCCAAGATAGGGGCGTTTCGCCATCCGGTAAGCCACGCGAAACAATTGCCAGACCGGGGAGCCTCCGAGGTAGTAATCCTTTTCCCCATAGGAAAAGAGTGCCCGCAAGGCCCCTCGTTCGGCTGTGCCGAGGGTCCGGTGGTGATGGTATCTTTTCTCAGGAAAGGAGCGGACTCTCCACCCTTTCATACGCGCCATCATCACCGCGATCCAATCAATCCCCCCGGCTTTGTTCGGCACGTATCCGCCAATTTCCTGGTAACAGCGGTAGCGGAAAAGTTGACATGGCCCGGCTACGTAATTCTCCCCCTCAAAGCTGTCTTTGCTCGAATCATAATCGCCGTCCTGGGTAAACGGAGTCCCCGCGACACCGAGTTCCGCGTCGTCGGTAAACTTCCGCAACAGGAACTCCATGTAATCCGGCCCAAACGACGTGTCGGCGTCCAGATTTCCAATTATCTCGAACTGCAACGAGTCGGCCCGTTCCAACCCCGCTTCGACTGCCTGAGCTTTCGACGCAAAATTGCGGCTGGGGTCTCGGTCTCGACGGACGAGTTCGATCCATGAATAACGACGCGCATAGCTTTTGACGATCGGCGCAGTCTGGTCCGTTGAGCCATCGTCGACAATGATCCAGCGCTCGGGCAAGGCCGTCTGATGAACAACTGAGTCAAGCGTCTTTCCAATGAACGCTTCTTCATTTCTCGCCGGTGTGATGAGAATGTATCGCAAGGGAGAAAAGGAAGAGAGGTCAGAAATCAGACGACTGAGGACCGATGAGGGAGAGAATAGACATCAGGAGCACTGCCACCAATTTCATCGGCGGCGTAAACCAATTCTCCTCCGGCTTCACTCTTATTTGCCTGAACTGATTCGTCGACAAATTGACGCCGTGGATAATCCAACGCGATGAGATAAAAGACGAACCAGACCGGACTCAGGGCCTTGAAAGACGCCTCGGTCCAGTTGTAGGCAATCGACACAGCGAGAAACCCCAAACGGAACCGTCCGAACTCAAAATTGCGCAAGAGCTCCCGGCGACCTTTCCAAAAGGTCGCGATGAGCAACACTACCAACAAGAAGAGCCCAACCAGCCCAAGATTAATGTAGGTCTCGAGGTAGCCGTTGTGAGCCTCGTTGGGGTGCCACCAGCGCGTTGCCCAGAGAATGTCCAGACGTTTTCCCAGCCAAAAGCTTTCAAATCCAGTCCCGAAGAGCGGATTGAAGTCGATCTTCAGAAGATCGTGCCAAAGTATCGTTCTGTCGGTCAAGGTCGGGTCCTTTCCGAGCAACTGGATCGCACTCGCATATAGCCCCAATGTCATCTCGCCAACCGCCAACGCGAGCACTCCGAAAATCAAATAGGTGCCGATAAAGCGTTTGTTGATGAACCGCAGACCGAGCAGCCCGACCATTGCCACACCGATGAGGAGTGATACGAGCGACGTGGAACTGTGAGCCATGGAAAAAAGCCACCAAATCATGATCAGAAAGCCAGTCGTCAGAAAGAGCTCGTTCCGCCGGTTTTTGCCTTTTTCGGCATTCCACACCTGCAGGAGATACCAAACGGAAAAGAAACCGACAATCATGAGAATACACCCCAGGGTATTCTTGTTTGTCGTGATTCCCGTGTTGACAGCCGCTCCGCTCCAAGTTTCGAAGCCTCGTCCCCATTGCGGATAGTATTTAATGAACAAGATCGAAACAGGAACAATGACGTAGGCGCATCTTTTCATCAGCCGAATCAACGCTTCCTCAGGATCAGGCTCAGTAAGAACGATGAGCGCCATGATCGGGTGGCCAAGCACCTTGACCCACCGCTTAAAAGCCACGGCGGGAAAGTCGGACCAGACAATGGAAATCAGGCAATAGAGAAGAAATATGGTGAGCCATTGATTGTTCCGCATAATAACCGCAAGGCTGACTCGCCTTTGATGCAGTACGTATAGACCGGCCACCATCAGGGCGAAGTAGACGGACGCGTCGAGCGGACTTCCCTCTTCCAGTGAGGCTGCGCCAAAGTGCAAACCGAAAAGATCGAGCCATTCGGAAGGGAATCTCGAAGAGGTGAACAACAGCCATAGAAGCGGAATCCAGAGTGCCCCGGTTACATTTGGTTTTTCCCGATTGTCTCGCCTGTAGAGGAAGACTATGAATCCACAGGTAAGAAAGGCGGCGAGAAGAGGAGGCATGTCGGGTCAGATGACAGAAGGTCCGCCGCGGCGGATAAGCTGCGGACAGAGGGCGGATATCAGAGGACGGCGGACAGAGGACGGCGGACAGAGGACGGATGTCAGAGGGCGGAGGGCAGCTTTCTGATTTTTGATTTCTCAAAGCTTGCGATCTGATCGGCGACGTACTGGATCATTCCGTCCGTTATCTCTGGATAAATTGGTATGGAAAGGATTCTGGACTGGTTCGAGTGAGCAACGGGGAAATCCTCTGCGACGTGACCCAGATAGCTGTAGGCGGGATAAAAGGGCAATGCCTTCGAATAGTTCAGAACGGTGGCGATGCCGGCATCGGCAAGGTGCTTCCGCAATTCATCTCGCCGCTCGGTGCGAATGACATAGAGATGATAAACATGGTCGCGATTGGGTCCGACCCTGGGTGTCACAACGTCGCCCAAACCGCCCAGGAATTTGTCGTAACGGGCAGCAACCGCGCGGCGCGCTTCTGTCCAAGCCTGTAAATGGGGCAGTTTTACATTCAAAACGGCGCCCTGGAAACCGTCCATCCGGCTGTTGATACCCTCCATCACGTGGTCACCCTTGCCACCGTGACGGGCGAAGGTCGTCATCCAATCCGCAAGTCGCTCGTCATTCGTCACGGCGCAGCCGGCGTCACCGTAGGCGCCGAGGTTTTTGCCCGGATAGAATGAAAAGGTGGCCGCATTACCAAAAGTACCCACCATCCGGCCTTTGTAGCACGCCAAATGGGCCTGGGCGCAGTCTTCAATCACCCAAAGGTTGTGCCGGCGGGCGATGGCCATGATTGCGTCCATCTCGGCGGCCTGGCCATAAAGGTGTACCGGGACGATTCCGACCGTGGCGGAAGTGATCTTGGCCTCGATCTGCGCCGGATCGATCGTGAAGGTTTCCTCATCGGTATCGCAGAAGACAACACGACCGCCAGCCTGAGTGATCGTTTCCGAGGTCGAAATCCAGGAATGAGCGCTGGTGATGACTTCGTCGCCAGCCTTTAATCCCAGGCCGCGAAAGGCGATGTAGAGGGCATCGGTGCCGTTGGCACATGACACGCAATGTTTCACACCGACCGTTTGCGCCCAGGCTTTCTCAAAGGCATCGACATGCGGTCCGCGAATGAAAGCAGATTGAGCAATTACGTCGGCGATGGTCGCATCGATTTCCGGCTTAATGCTCAGATATTGAGCGTGCAGATCTACGAAGGGAATTTTCATTTTGAAAGACAGAAGTCAGATGACTGAGGACTGAATGCTAGCTTCGCTGGCTGAACTGTTCCGGATCCGCCATCATTGTCCCCAGCATTTGACCGATCCTGGAACACGTCTTGAGCATCGACTCGTGCTTCCGCTGCGTCATGTAATCGCACGCCATGGTGTATCCAACCAATGAGGCGTCTCCGCATGTTCTCCGTCCGCATCTGTAAGCTTGCTGATGAAATGAGCAATATCTCACCGCTTCTGCCAAGCCTCGGATATGTTGGCTCCGATTGACCTCGAAGCTCGCCGGATTTGGTCCGTTAGCGCATAACGTTCTTCAACTGAGAATCGTTTGGAGGTTTCGAAACTTTCCTGCTGGAGTTCAAATGCCAGTTGATAAACTCGCAAGTCCTTAAAACTCGATATCTTTTCTCCCATCCCGCCCCCTTCATCTGTCCTCCGCCCTCGGTCCTCCGTTATCTGCCCGCTGACTTCCGTCCTCAGAGCCTGCGCAGCAGCCGGGCAGGATTTCCAGCGTAGATCCCGGGCGCCGTGATGTCTTTCGTCACAACGGATCCAGCGCCCACCACAACGTGGTCACAAATGGATACCGGCAACACCGTCACATTGGTTCCGATGCTGACATGGTTACCTACGGTGGTGGAACGCCATAGCTCGCGACGCCCCTTGGCGGGTCCGCCGGTCGCGAAGAGGTCGTTCACAAACATCGCGCCGTGAGAGATGAAACAATCGTCTCCAATCGTCACCAGTTCACAAATAAATGCATGCGATTGGATCCGGCACCGCTTCCCGACGATGACGTCTGACTGAATCTCGACGAACGGTCCGATAAAGGTTTCATCACCAATGATACAGCCATACAGGTTTGACGGTTCAATAACAGTTACACCGGCGCCGAACCTCACGTTGACTAATCCGACTGTGCGGCGCGTGGGTGAATTCATGCTGCGGAAGTCTGGCCCGTAACCCGACCGCTCGGCCGGCAGGCACGCTCGAGGATCGAGACCACGGTTCGCGCGTGATCAAGACCAGTGAGCGGTTGGCGTGAGTTGCGAATGCAGTCGGCAAAGTGTTCTGCTTCAACACGGAGCGGTTCGGCAAACTTGACCTGCGGTATGAGGATATCTCCGCTGCGGTAATTAAACTGTGAAATTCGGGGGTGATCAAAGTCCATGTTCTCGCCCAGGATAGCGCGTCGATCAATTCCCTTATCGTAGATGACGATTTTGTTTTCAGATATGTCATCGTAAACCACCATTTTGCGCGAACCGACAATGATCATTTTGCGTACCTTCTGGGGATCCAACCAACTAACGTGGATGTTGGCAATTATCTTGTTGGGATATTCGAGACTGAGAAAGACAACATCGTCGATTCCATCCTGCATATAGGCCATGCCTTGCCGGCAAATAGAGACCGGATCAGGATCGCCGAGCCAGTATTGAATGATGCTGATATCGTGCGGGGCAAAATTCCAGAGGGCGTCGATATCAGAGCGGATGCGACCGAGGTTCAGGCGTTGGCTGTAGATGTAGCGAACTTCACCAAGCTCACCGGAGTCAATCAGCGTTTTCACATAACGGACGGCCGAGTTGTAAACGAAGGTATGACCCGTCATCACAATCAAGTTCCGCTTGGCGGCACATCTCGAGAGCTCGTCGACCTCGACCACCTTCGTCGCAAGTGGTTTCTCGACAAACACATGCTTGCCAGCCTCAAGCGCTTGTTTGGCAAGTGAAAAATGACTCGCAGCAGGTGTCGCTATTACAACACCATCGACCCCAGGATCCTCGAGCGCGACTTGATTCGTCTCGACCGCGCGGCTGCGGGGAAAATTCGATTCGACGAAGCCACGGCGTTCCGCACTCGAATCCACCACATACTTCACCGAGCAATCGGCCAGAGCGGAGAAGTTGCGGAGAAGATTCGGACCCCAATAGCCACATCCGAATTGCGCGAGGACGATTGGCTTTTGCGGCATGAAGAAAAGGAGGAGAGGCTAGGCCGCGATCAAGAGTTGATCTGACTCGTCGATTATGAAGTCCTCAAAGGTCGCCCGAGGGGTTCTGCCGGCGCCTGCCTTGGAGCTTCCACTATTGTAAACCCTCACTGTCAATGGCGGAAGGTTGCTGGTGTTTGCGTCAGCAGCCAATTGCACCCGGACGTTGCCGCCGCTTTGCGTAACGCTGGCAAACGAGATCGCACGTCGCTTACGAAACCATGAAACAGTTTGCGTCCCCGTCGCAAACCAGGGCGTTCTAGCGCGCAAATCGTGGAGTAAAGTCTCGTATGCGTCGCCCCATAGCCTTTCCGGTCCCAGACTCCGGTCATGCCAATTCACGGTGAGAACCCCGCCGAACCTTACCGCATTCTCGATCAAACCAAGCATAGCCACGCGAGCTTGCCTATCGGACAGGTCCATGTAGGAAGGATAAAACAGCGCCGTATCCATCAGATGCAGAGGCAGCTCCAGCAAACGTTCGAGGTCGGGATGCTTGAAGACTTGCGTCGTTCCGGCGCGATAGCCGATCGTCTCGTTGTAGCCGACAGTCGAATCGTAGGCAAATCCGGCTCTCTCAAGCGCCAAGGGCGAATCCGCGTTGAAATAAAGCCAGTGCATTCGAACCCCAACGTCGGCCGCTCCCGTGATCTGTCGGATTTGTTCGCGCTCTTCCTGGCCTTTGCCAGCGTCTTGCCAGGCGTCGATCCCGTGCAGGGCGACTTCCCGCATTTCGGAAAGCAGACTCTTTAATTCCGGAGCAATGTCGGCGGCAGAGTAGCGGGAGGCGCGCTTTGCTCTTACCCTTCCGTGTGGGTCAACGCCGGCGTGACCCTGGTGCGGAATGACAAAAAACGTGGAGGCAAGGTCCTTCTCGAGCACTGCATAACGATCGAGCTGATCCCAGAAGTCGTCGACGAGTCCAGCATAGACAAACGGCAGGGAAAGGGCTGCCTTCCAGTTGATCAAAACCTGGCCGAGCGACTTCTTCCGTCGAAACAAGTCAATAACCGAACCAATCACCGCCCGGTAAAGAAAGCCGAACATCGCGAGGTCGCATCGATGGTATCGCAGGCGAACATGGTCCAAATCATGAGTCAAGCAGGCAGCGAATGTGTAGCCGGCGGGAACAGGAGGCACCTCAATGAGCGGAATTCCACAATTTACGATGAGTTCGCGGAGGAGTGAAATGTGAAGATCCAAGGTAGGTATATTCGCAAATTCTGCTGGCTGTCCGACTGTCAGGACGTGACCGACTTCTCCGAAAAGATCGAAACCAAGGCGTAGCGCCACTTGAACGTCTGAAGCCAGGCGGACTCCGGCGGGCCGCCTCGTTGCTTCGTGAACGAGAAGTTCAAGCCAATCGCCGTCGAAAAGAAGGCATCCTCCGTAAATTGGCATCCGCTCGCCGTGGAATGAAACGACTCCTCGTCCAAGAACCGACTCCGTCCCTAGGTGTCGATCGTCATCGAAGGCTTTTCGCTCCGCTCCATAGACCAAAAGAAGTCTGGCACTGTTCTCTGGAACCAAGCCGTTAGAGCAGAGCAGGACTTCGTAATAAGCACCCGGGCGATAGAACTCCCAAGGCGTCTTGAAGAGCTCAAAGAATTCGCGGACGACAGAGTGTTCGCGCTCGTTGGCAACAACACCGATCATTCGAGCAAGAAAATAATCACGAGAGCATGGCAGGAACAAGAAACGAAGAAGGAGCAAAAGGATCGAATACCTTAAAGAAGATCCCGGAAGGAATTCAGCAAACCGACCCGCTCTTTACTCCAGGTATGAGCAAGGTATATTTTCTGGCCACGTTCGACAGTCTCCGCTACTTCAGCCGGATTCGCGTAAACATATTCAATTTTCCGGGCCAAATCGGCGACGTCACCCAGCTCGAAATAGACCAAATCATCTTCGCCGAAGTAATCTTGAATGCCGCGAGCACGCGGAGCAATGACGGGTTTACCTAGTGCGAGATACTCAAAAATTCTGGTCGGTGTATTAATCTCGGTAAAAATGTTGCGTCGATTAGGAATAACCCCCAGTTCACAACCTTCAACCGCGGCAACGATCTGATTCCGATCCTGAGGCCCAAGGTATTGAACGCATTGCTCGAGGCCTCTGGGTCGCAGTGTGTTCATGACCTGATCGAAAAACTCGGTGCGGGTACCGCAGACAATCATGGTGATCTGCGGGATTTTCCCGCGCACCGCAGCGAGCGCATCGACTGCCAAATCAAAGCCATTTCTGCTCGTCAAAGAACCGTGGTAAAGGACGCGGAATGTTTTCGGAGGGTGGCTCCCATTACCGTTGCGGAGATTGGCTTGCTTGAAACGAAAAATTGCGTCATCCGGTGAATTCAAGACGACTTTGATTTTTTGCGGATGACAGCTACGTGACGAGTAGATCTGCGCGCAAGCTCGATTGACCGTGAGAACAAGATTCGCAAAACCGATACTCTTTCTTTCTGCCCCCTTGAGAAGGCGAACGCTAAGACTGTTTTCCGGCAGGTTGAAAATGGTTTGCATCAATTCCGGCATCGGATCGTGGAGATCCAGGATAATCTTAGCCCCCAATACTTTCGGAACGAGAGCGCTAAAAACCAGCACATCGGGCATGTTATGGACATGGACAAAATCGTAACGGCGGCGCAGTGAGCGCAGGGTCAAATAGACAAAGGACGACAGGATAAATGCCGAGTACTGTGTGATGTAATGAAGTTTGCCGGCACGCTTCTTTTTCAAGGGCGACCGGTAGACGTTGATTCCATTTACGAGCTCTCGTCGCGGCTGTTCCGGTTTTTCTTGCAAGCAGATCAGGTCGATCTCCACGCCCTCCATGGCCAACGCCTCTGCCGCCCGCCGGGGCCGGGGATCCGACGGATAGTGAGAGAAAAGAACGATCGCCGCCCGTTTGCCGCGTAAACTTTGCTGGCCGTTGAGGTTCACGCGGTCGCCGTTCCGTGCGCTTCCATCAGCGACTCTTTCTTCGCCATTCCCATTCGCTGATTGGCCATCAGTGTCGGCAAACGAGGTGGGTTCACTGATTGTTGATTCCTGCACAAGGTTGACCGACGAGATGGAAGCCGGCGCCTGGACATAACCCAGAACATGATTGGCGACATCTTTTGGCAGTGCAGCCCAATATTCTCCGCGGTACTTCGAACCAATGTACTCAAGTAGTTGCTCGTAGAGATCTACGGGATATTCCATTTCGTTCGACCTGGCTCCGTCGAACGCCATGTAATCGGGGTGGGTATCAAGCAACACCATGCCGCCGTGATTTGCGATCCAATCGAGCTTGCGAATCCAAATCTCAATTGTCTTCTCACGAAGGAGCAGGAAGAGGGTGGAATCCTGCGGAAGCGTGTAAGGCATCTCGACATAGCCGCCGGCGCCGCCGGCGGAATGTCGAAGCTCGAATGTCGAAGCTCGAATGTGAGAACTGCTGTCTTCTGTCCGCTGTCGTCGGTCGCCTGCTTGCTGTCGTCGGTCGTCTGAGACACGCGGAACCCAGAAAGGGAAGATAGTGTGGCGACCGTCGGGCTGCGGTTCGAATGGGTCCGTATCGAAAGTGGACATGTCGTATTGGATACGCAGGTCATGCAACCAACCGAGATTGCGCAACATGAAGCCAGACCTGAAACCAACTGCCCCCCACTCCTTGAGATAATGGTTAATGCGCTCCGCCTTCTTAAGAAACCCGGCGCGCTTTCGGTAGAGCCTGCCGTCGTGCTCCAGATCATGTACTGCGATCTCAAATCCATTCCGAACCAACTCGTCTCTCAAGTCCCACGGAGTGTCATACGATCCCTCCGGGATAAAGCCAAAAGACGAGCGAAATCCCAACTTCTGCTCGAGTCGCATCAGCTGCCGACACTTGCCCAAGCCGACCGGCCCTTCGACATCGTGGGTCAGGACGACAGCAAACTTTTTACCATCCGGCCAGCCCGGCCAACCGTGCGGAGGTCGCTCCGAGCCGGGCATGATTGGCCAGACGTCCTGAACCTGAGATCTTTGGCGCATGACATGCCTGCGACGCAGCGACATTCGGATCGGCCGCGGAATGAATGGCTTTAGATTGTAGTAGATTGTATTCCGATACATTGATACAAGGGATCAGCCGCGCTACGGCTGCATCCCGCGGGGTTGCCCGTTCGATAGTTCTCGCCGTTTACGCCGTCGAATGGATGCGACAAGGATCCGTCGCCTAAAATTCGATCATCAGCCTGTGCTAAGCGACTCAACTCTCCGTGTCGAGAGCCTTCGGGATATACGAACGAGTCTTGTTTAAGACGACCGACACGTTGTTGCACTCGGCCATAAGCGTGGCGTATCCGCGTTTCACAAGTTCACGATTGCTCTTCTCCGCCTCGACCACGAGCAAGAGTTTGTCCATGAATGCTGCCATTCCCCACGTCGGACTGGTCGAAGCTAGCGGAGGCATGTCGAAGATAATATAATCAAAATCGCTGGCCTTGAGATTGGGCATTAGGTCAAAGAACCTCTTTAGGCCCAACTGGGCTGGCCCAGCTTGTGAATTCCCAACGGTAGCGAGGAAAAGATTTTCTGAAGCGGCGTCCAAAGGAGTCGGCGGCTGAAGAGCGGTCGCGAGAGGGTAAGCTGGCTTGCCTTTGAAAAAGGGATGCACATGGTCCGGCCCAAGATTGACGTCGACCAGCAAGACCTTGCCGTCATCCGTTTCCGAGAGCGCCGCCGCAAGACCGGCCGCAAGAGTAGATGTGCCCGCGCCTTGCGAGAAACTGGTGACTCCGACAAGCTTTGGTTTGTGCGTCAGCTGATGAAGCTCAAAGTATAAGCCAATTCGATCTCGGATCGCTTCGCAATACACCCGAATGAAGTGACCGGCATCCCAAGGCGCGAGTTGCCGTCGACTTGCCCGAAGGGCAAGACTCGAACTCGGCGATCCCCCGCTAGAAGGCAGGGTCAAATGGCCATTGGCAGAAGCGTCGGGGATGGCGAGAAGGAGCGATGTATGCAGCTGAGCCTCAAGTTCGCTTGGCCTCTTCAAGGTCTGATTGAGGACCAGTTCACGCAAAAGAGCAAGAGCGACCCCGAGTGCCAAGCCTCCGGCGGCGCAACCCAGGACTATCTTGTTGCGCTTGGTGCTCGCGGCAGTGGGCGGCGACGGTCTTTGGATCGCGCTGATGTTTGGAATTTTTGAGGGGTCCAATGCTTCGTCCACGCGGGCCTTCTCCAGAGTATTCGCAAAATACTTATAGTTGTTCTCTTCCAGCTCCTTTTTCCGTTCCAAGTCCCCGATGGATGGAGCGAGTTCGGCGAGTTGCTTCATTTTCCCACGGAGTTCTTGGACACGATTTCTCAACGCCTGTGTTTTTGCCTCCATTCCGGCCAAGCGAGCCGATTCCGTCAAAGGGTCCGTCGACTGGCTGGAGGATGCAGCGCCCGGAATGCGTGAAGGTAGGTCAGGATACTTGCTTTCCATCGTCTGCTTTTGGTTCTCCAGATCATCAATTTGAGTCCGCGTGACTCGGGCCATGGCGTTCCCAGGAGCAAACTTGGAGAGTAGACCGACCTCCGACTTTCGAAGCTCCGCCAGCCGATTGAGGAGAAACTGATACTTCTGTACCACTTTGTCGGGTGGTCCCTGCTTACCAGGAGTGCCTGCCGGGTTGGTCGTGCCGGCCGGAGAGTCCGAGTCCGCGGGCTCTCTTTTGGCCGCGCTATCTGTGCTTGTTCCTAGCGAAGGGAGGTGCATCTCTTGGACGCGCGCCCGTTGTTCCGCCAGATCAGCCTCGGCGGCGTGCAATTGTTCCTCCGTTCGCGTGAATTCAGTGCTAAGGGTCGCAGTTCCGTCGGCCAGCGACATGATTCCCACCTTTGCCTTGACCTCTTTCAATGCATCCTCTGTCTGATTCAAGCGTGCCCGCACCTGATCCGTTTGTTGACTGACAAACTCGAAGGCACCGGCCGATCGGTGCACTTCCAAGTGTTTGATGAAGTATCGGCTTAGGAGTTCGTTTAGAACAAGCGGCGCCAATGCCGGATCGCGACTGTCGTATGTGACATAAATGATGCTGCTTCCGGTCACAGCAGCTACCTTCAATCCTGACGAGACAATCCCGGCCGCAGCTTCTTTGCTCGGCGCGGCGCTGGAGGGCAAAAGGCGCTTGGGACCGATTGCTTCAGCAACCTGAACCGCAAGATCCCAACTGGTCAGGATTTCCACCTCGGAATTGATAACAGAATCGCTCATCTGCCTGACCGCGGTTGGGCCCACTGGGTTATCCATCGAATCCACCGCGCTGCGATCAAGAACATAACGAACGAGCAACTTAGCTTCGGACTGATAAAGCGGCGGGTAGAAAAAATAAACGACTGCCGCTGCGGCTAAACCGAGGGAAGCGAAAACTAGAATCATCTTCTTGTGCCGAAAGAGCGCAAAAAGGATATCGTTTCGATTAAAGCCTGGTTGCGGCTCCAGCGGCGGCGGCGGCCGTCGCGGTGCTTGTTGCCGGATTGGCAATGGTGTAATCGAATTTTCCATTTCTAGTCGAGGTGCGGGTAAAGAATAGCGCCTCCCAGCCGGTTAATCGCTAGGGGCATCTTCGCGAAAAACGCATTATGAAGCCCCGTGCTATGATCACTGTCGCCGATCCATTCACTAGTCGCAGTGTTCCACTTGAAATACCTGATCCGCTCCTCCGCGGTACCCCAGCCCAATTTGAATCTTCGGAGGCCAGGGTTCGCGAGCGAAGTTCGCCCCAAGTGCAATGATTCGCAACCACAGCGAACGAGAAAGCGAATTCCTTCCCACATGACAAGGTTGTTGCCTCGCAACTTGCGTGACGCAGATTCCGATGCTCCAAATTTATAGATCGCCGTCCGGCCGAACTGAAAAAACATTGCCCCCGCCACCGAGCGTGACTCGAGACTAGCTCGAACCACGAACCCGCATCCTTTTCGAATCACTTCGTCAAAAATGTTGCGGAAGAATGAGCGTGGCTGCGGGGGCAGCCCGTGTCGTCGTCGAGTTTGCACATGCAAGCGATAGAACTCCATAACAGACTCACGACTTCGGGACACCTCCAAACCCAGGTTGCTACTCTCAGCTTTCCTTATCGCCGTCCGAACCGAACTTGGGAACCTGTCGAAAAGGCTCTGTGCATTTCGCCGTAAATCCAAGATGTGAGCATGGTATTCAACCGCCGGATTGGCCACCAATTCCAATCCATTCCCGCCCCGAATCTCGAAATGCTTCCAACTGCGTTCGATTGCCAGTGCTGATAGTCTCGCCGCGACAACACTCAGTTCGCAATCATTGAAAAGGAGTGGACCGCAATAGTCGCTGAAGGGAAGGCAAACGCCGCGACATCCTGTGAAAGCACTATTCACCTCCATTATCGGAACGCATGCAAGTGGTTTTCCAGCACAGGAAAGATGAAAGTAGAACGGCTTGTGGCCATAACTCTTCGCCAGGACCCTAGCCCAGGCAGTCGAGTGAAAGAAGTTCGCGCCGGGATGCGACAGAACAAGTTGATCCCACTCCGAGTCGGCAAGCGGATCCATAAATCTCATCTCCACATCCTTCGTGGTAGACGCCTCGCACGGCTTCGATTCGTTTGGAAGACCGTTCAAGACTGGTTCTTTCGTCATCGTGATCGCTTCCATTTTTCAGCCAGGAGCGCCGACAGCGAGGGATTCCCTGACCGATTCGACCACTAGTTCCAACTGGGGCTGCCTGAGCTCAGGAAACATCGGGAGGGAAAGAAAGGCCGAACAAATCTGCTCTGAGACGGGGAAGGCGCCTTCTCCATAACCAAGATTTTCATACGCTTGCTGGAGGTGAATCGGGACGGGATAATGAATGCCACATCCTATCCCCTTCCCTTCGAGGAACCGCATCATCTCGTCTCGTTCCCGTACTTGGACAGAATAGATGTGGTAGACATGCCGACCGTAGGCCGCTTCGAACGGCGCCACCACTTCCTTCAGCCCCTGGAAGAGTTGAGTGTATTGAGCGGCATGGGTCCGGCGTAATTCATTTGCGCGATCGAGGTGCCGGAGCTTGACCCGCAGGACGGCCGCCTGGATTCCGTCCATTCGGCAGTTCCAGCCCACCATCGCATGGTAATATTTTCGAACCTGGCCGTGGTCGCGAAGGATGCGAAGTTTCTCCTGAAGCTTGTCATCATTGGTGACAACAGCCCCGGCCTCGCCAAATGCGCCCAGGTTCTTCCCCGGATAGAAACTGAAGCAACCAGCATCGCCAAGTGAGCCTGCTTTACGTCCCTTATACTCAGCGCCATGTGCCTGGGCGGCATCTTCGATGACATGGAGACCGTGTGTTCGGGCGAATGACAGGATCGGATCCATGTCGGCAACCTGTCCAAAAAGGTGCACCGGGATAATGGCCTTCGTTCTGGGCGTGCGCGCCTGCGCCAGCAACGCAGGGTCCATCGTGTAGGTGCGTTCATCGACATCGACGAAGACCGGCCTGGCTCCCGAGTAGCTGATAGCTTCCGCGGTGGCCATAAAAGTGTTGGGAACCGTGATAACTTCATCACCCGATCCGATTCCGAGGGCCAACAAGGCCAGCCAAAGAGCGTCCGTCCCATTGCCGACGCCGATGGCGTGTCGAGATCCACAGAAGGCTGCGAACTCCTCTTCGAATTTGGCGACGACGGGCCCGCCAGCAAACGCGGCGCTGTCGATGACTTCGCCGATTGCCTGATCGAACTCAGCACGCAGAGGAACGTGGTGGGCCTTAAGGTCGAGAAACGGTACTTTTTCTGGCATGGCTTCAGATTGATTTACGAAGGATTCTGGCCGGATTCCCTGCGACGGTCGCTCTTACTGGAACGTCTTTTGTGACAACGCTCCCGGCTCCGATCAAGGCATGCTCCCCGATCGTGATGCCGCCGAGCAGGGTGGCACCGGAGCCGATAGATACACCCCGCATGACTTGCGTCTTTTGGCATTCCCTGTCTGCCTCGGTTTGCAACTGTCCGGCCGCCGTCGTGGCCTGCGGAAGCCAGTCATTGATGAAAATAACACCGTGCCCAACGAAAACCTCGTCCTCCACGGTGACACCTTCACAAATGAAAGTATGGCTCGATATCTTGCAGCCCGCACCGATCCGGGCCCCTTTTGGGATTTCGACAAAACTGTCAATGCGAGTGTCATCTCCAATCTCACAGCCGTAGAGATTGACGAAGTCGTGGATGCGGACATTGCGCCCTAACTTCACATCGGGGGCGATGAGCTGCGGCAACGACCCTCTGTTGCTCATCCATCAACCGATCGACTGCGCATCGCCAGAACGGACGCCACCCTTTCAGACTCGGAGGTAGCCCGATCAGCTTTCGAGAGGGTCACGGGCGCGCCGTTTCCCTTCAGCGAAGCGGAAGACGCTTCGAGAATTCGAACCATTTCCAGTCCCGCCGCTCCCCCGCTGACCGGCGCGGTCCCGTTCTGAATACAGTCGAGGAAGTGTTCGCATTCCGTTTTGAGTGGTTCCTCTTGCTTGATGTATGGGATGTAACTGTCTCCGTAATGGTAAGAGTAATGAAATTCAGCGAAAGTGTCGTAGTGAGGCGGCCGCTCTACCCGAACGTCGTAGACGCGAATCTTCTCGTGTGACTGTAGATCATCGTAGATGATCATCCGTCGCGTGCCGACAACGGTCATCTCTCTGACCTTTCTTGGCTCCAGCCAGCTGCTCTGGATTGTAGCGAATCGTCCTTGACTGAAGGAAAGAGACATGTTGGTCACATCTTCGATGCCTGGTGTGACATGTGCATTCCCGGAGCAGTTGACAGATCGCGGAAATTCTCCAAGCAGGTGGAGGATAATGGAGATGTCGTGCGGAGCGAGATCCCATGCGACATTGATATCTTTCTGGAAGAGCCCCAGGTTGAGGCGACGCGAATTGATGTAGCGGATGTCGCCGATGTCGCCAGCGCGGATGATCTGTCCGATCTTTTGCACGGAGGAAGAGTAGAGGAAGGTGTGGCCGATCATCAGAACAAGACCCTGGCGTTCCGCGATTGCGATCAATTCCTCGCACTCCGCCGAGGAAGATGCCATCGGCTTTTCAATAAGTGTATGTTTCCCAGCAAGCAGGCTAGCTTTGGCCAACGGAAAGTGTTGCCTCACTGGAGTGGCGATCACTATCGCATCTAGTTGGGGTATCCGAAGAACTTGCTCAAAATCAGCAACTGTCGGGACAGAGGGGTACGAAATACTGAGACGCTGCAAGCGCTCTTCGTTGACGTCGCACATCGCCTTGACGCTGCAACCCGGGAGTTGGCTAAAATTGCGAATCAAATTCGGCCCCCAATAGCCGCATCCGATGACGCCGAGCAAGATTGGCGGCGTCACGTTTGCCGGGGAAATTGGGCGCTCGGCTCCTGTGGCGCGGGAGACTCCACCGACTGGCGGACGAGTGCAGGTATCGTTTGCAAGATGATTGTAAGATCGAGGAAGAGGGACATGTTTTTTGCGTAGAAAATATCCATCGCGATCATTTCCTTAAATGTGGTCTTGTTCTTGCCTTTAACCTGCCACAATCCGGTGATCCCAGGAGGCGCGCTGACTCGACAGCGGTGCTCGGGTCGATAGCGCTGGAATTCAGCCAACGTACAGGGTCGGGGCCCGACCAGGCTCATCTCGCCACGAATGACATTGAATATTTGCGGCAGCTCATCTAAACCTGTTGCTCGAAGGAAGCGTCCTCCGGGAATAAGGCGCGAATCTGAGCCGTCCAGCTTCGTCATCGGAACGTCATTTGCCATCAGTCCTTCCAAGTATTCTTCGTGCGTCCGTGTCTCAGCGTTCACATGCATGGTCCTAAATTTAAAAATCGTGAATGGTTTGCCTCGGAAACCAATCCGCTGCTGACGATAAATCGTTGGACCTGGGGAAACGAGTCTTACAATGCACATCACGAGCATCGTAAGAGGTAGCCAAAGCCACACTGTGCACATCAAAATGCCGAGATCGAAAATCAGTTTCCACTTGGGATTCCGCGTCTCGAGCAGGATCTGGTCCGGATACGGTAGATGTGCGTTTGTCGGGACCCCTTGTTCGCTATGGCTTGGCGCATAGCCAACCGCCAAACGTGCCGAGGAACCGCCTATCGTCCGCTTTTCGGCTTGCAAATCCGGGTTTCGATTGAGCCCACGCTCAGTGCAGACAAGCTGCAGGACGGCCTGTCGGAGAAACGCTGCAATGTTTGGATCGAGGGCGTTGATTTCTCCGTTTGAGATGACCGGTTCATTTTCCAAGCGAGAGCCTGACGTGTGACGTCGGAAGAGCAGAACACGTTTCCAAAACGAGAATCGCTCACGACTTCGGGGCAAGCTGCCGCCCTTGGTCGACTGCCTCGATTGAGAGGCACGACTATTTTCCTTCATTTTCGTTGTTTGCTCCGGCCCTGCTGGGACGGGGACGAGGGAATCACGGGAGCGTCTTGGTTTATCTTTAGAATGGCAATATTCCGCTTACGCAAAAGCACATGGAGTGCCGGACAGAATGATTCACCTTCCGCCGCGCCGCGCCGTGCTTTCTAAGACAATTCGCTTCGTGAATTTTCGCCGAGCTTCCGCCATCATTACTTGGCGTTCGGTTTTCGCTTTCAAAGCTTCCGGAGGTGGAACTAGTTCTCATTGAGTGGGGGAGCCATTCACATTCTTCAACTGAAACAGCATTCTGCGTTATTCGGCCGATGACTGTCTACAAAAAAGACTTTGTCGTTTACATAAACGAACATCGATTTTGTAATAAATTGTCGCAATAGCTTACAATTCTCGCTAAAGCATTGCTCAGAATCGAAAGTCTTTCCGAAGAATAGATGCATTGTAAGATCCTTGTTTTTAGTAGTTTAACAGTGGCCAGCTTGGATTCACGAACAACCGCCGCACAGGATGGCACGGAAATAGCTTGTCCATGCCAACTATAATTCTTGTTTGCGGGAACAAAGTCGACGGCCCCTGAACTTCGGCAATCGGGTGTGGTATGTTTGAGACGGTGTCCGATCCGCGATCGTTCCTTCGGGATTGAGTTTAAGACGTGGACCTCCATCTCCAGGCTCCAGTTCCGGAGATCGAAAGGGGTAGAGACTCTCTCTCCTTTAGCAGCGAGCAAGGACGTCACAATCGCTTTCAGGGCGCTGGACGCTACGCAACCCGAAGACTAGCCGACTCCGATCTCCTTCAGTGGGATCGTTACCGACGTCACCAGGGGCCCTCCGAATCCGAGGTCTCGGCGCGAGAGCAAGTGGGCTCTTATGGACCGAGCGCGTAGACCTCGACCAGCGCTACGCCCGTGGTATTATCGGCTCCACGCACGACCGCGGTGTAGGCCCCCGGGGGAAGAGTCGCGACAATGGCTGCTTCCCTGTCGTTCGAGGGCGGGACGGTCGAGTCGATGATTTGCTGCTCCTGATCGGTTCGCCAGTTGTCGTTTTGGAAAATGAGCGAGCCTTGGCCGTCGTGCAATTCCAGGATCGGATCGGGAAGCGCTCCGGCCACGCCGGCAGCGGTCAAGGAGGGGCCAATCGCCCGAATGATCAGTTTTGATGAGTCCGTGCCGCCGACGATGAATCCGGCAATCATGACGTCGTCGCCCGTGTCTGCACGACCGCGCGTGGAGATATTGCGCACGCTGGAGTTGCCCGGGGCGAGGTCATATAGCTCGAAGAGTCCGATGCCGGTGGAACCGTCGGCGCTGGCTACGACCGCCGTGTAGCTACCTGGCGGCAGGCTCGTCACGATGACGGATTCAAGCTGACTGGAAGGCTGCAGTTCCAACGGAACAGAGTCGGGCGGGAGTGAGGTCCAGTTGTCGTTCTCTTCGATCAGCGCGCCTGTGGAATCATAAAGTCCCAAAACCGGATTGGGCAGGACGCGTTTCAAGCTTTTGCTCGCCAGCGAAGGACCAAGAGCCCGGAGGATGACGTCTTTGTTCGTGTCCCCATCGATGATGAAACCACCGATCATCGTGTCGTCGCCATTTTTCACTTTCACGCGGGTAGAAATGTTAAGGAGATATTGAGGCGGCGGTGTTCGGCCTGGGTCCGGCGTCGGAGTCGGCGTCGCGGTTGGCGTCGGCGTCGGCGTCGGCGTCGGCGTCGCTGTCGGTGTCGCTGTCGGTGTCGCTGTCGGTGTCG
>CAJDUY010000023.1_pt1 | contig 24982 bp, 20 predicted proteins | sample 7390911 | NCBI WGS metagenome assembly CAJDUY01 (sample SAMEA7055686, study PRJEB34461) | soil metagenome | biome: terrestrial ecosystem; feature: Peninsula; material: soil | place: Antarctica | collected 2016 | reverse complement strand
TGAACGAGTCGGATTGGGAATGCGTCTGAAACATTATCCGAGGCAACTCTCCGGCGGCGAGCAGCAGCGCGTCGCCATTGCGCGCGCATTTGTCACGCAGCCGCAATTATTGCTGGCTGATGAACCTACCGGCAACCTGGATTCCGCTACAGGAGCACAGATCATAGAGCTTATGTTCGAGCTGAACCGCGAGCGCGGCACGACGTTGGTCCTCGTGACGCATGACGAGGCCATTTCCAGTCGCTGCGCATGGCGGGTACGGTTAGCTGGAGGAAAGGTCGTAAATTGACTGGATACAGTGATCGTAAGCGATGCAGGGGAGTGGCAACGGCAAGGTACCGTTTTGGAAAATACCGCTTCACTTTTTTGCCGGAGATTCGGCAATATTTGGGCGAAATATTTTAACCTACACCCGGCAGTTGACTGCTCATTTATTAGATTAACAGCATGATATACAAAGATTTTCTGAATTACTTGACCTTTACCTTTTGGGTGGATCCGCACCGGGATGGATTGCGCGGATTTTGCGGCACATGGCCGCGTTGTAACTCCCTGGAATGGAATGACCATTCCGCGTCGTTACGCCTTGCTCTGCACCCCAAAACCACACACTCCGCCCCGTCCAACTGCCGGATTTAGGTTTAATGGAAGCTATTTCTCAAACAAAACCCGCAGCGTGCGCGAAGCGACGCATGTGGATCACGATGGCCGGCATCCTGTTCGTTAGCGCGAAGCGACGCATGTGGATCACGATGGCCGGCATCCTGTTCGTTACATTGGCTGCCTCCTGGGCCTGGCGCAGTCAGAGTAGCGCAACAGATACCAGGATCAAGAAGGAAAAATCGGTTCACGTCGTCACTGCCGTAGTTAAGCAGGGCAATATATCAGTCAGGCTTACGGCCAACGGAACGATATCTCCGCAGCAAACGGTTGCGGTGCGGCCACAGCTCAGCGCCGTCATCAGATCAGTGCACATCAAAGAAGGGCAATTCGTGCAGCGGGGAGAGAGATTGTTCACGCTCGATGCACGTACTGAGGACGCCAATCTTAGCAGAACCGAGGGACAGTTGGCCAAATCCCGGGCGGACCTGCGGAATGCCGAGCGCAACTTCAAACGCCAGCGTGATCTGTTTCAGCAGCGTTTTATTTCAGAGGCTGCGCTTGAAGTGGCACAGAATCAGGTCGAGAGCCTGCGCGGCCAGCTCACGGTTGACGAGGCAACTGTACGAGCAACGCGTGTCGCTCGCGGTTTCAGCGAAATCGTAGCACCCATTTCGGGTCGGACGGGTGCTATTTCAGTATATCAAGGCAGCCTGGTGCAGTCGGATGAGGCCTTGGTGAATATTACGCAGATTGATCCGATAAATGTCAGCTTTAACTTGCCGGAGCGGGAATTTGTGCCTTTGCAGGAGGCGCTTGCCAAGGGTGAAGTGATTGTCAACGTTGAGCTGGATGGGGCTGCCAGGTTGATCCGAAAGGGACGGTTGATATTTATCGATAATGCGGTGGACACGGCGAGCGGCACAATTGGCCTGAAAGCAGAGTTTCCCAACGCGGACAGCCATCTCTGGCCGGGTATGTTTGTCAAAGTGACGCTCGCGCCGCGTACGTTAAGCGGCGCGTTTACCGTTCCGGTACAGGCTGTGCAGAGTGGTCCGGAAAGAAAGTTTCTTTATGTAATCGATGGCAGCAAAAAGGTGAGTTCTCTTCCTATCGATGTGCGTTTGATTCAGGATGGATATGCTGTGATAGAGGGAGGATCCATTGCTCCCGGTATGCGTGTTGTGGTGGAGGGTGCGCAGAACCTTCGTCCCGGTAGCGTCATAACGGAAGCTATACCCGGAAGTGACAGGGCTGGCGAAGGATGAGCCAAGCGGCGCATAGGCAATGAACCTCTCCGAATTATGCATCCGCCGGCCGATCATGACGGTGCTCTTATCGGCTTCCGCTGTGGTCGCCGGCATCATTGCGTATGGTGACTTGCCGATCGCCGCACTGCCGAGTTACGATTCACCCACAATTACCGTAACCGCAGCGCTGCCAGGCGCAAGCCCCGAGACGATGGCTTCCTCCGTGGCTACGCCACTCGAAAGGCAATTTTCTACTATCTCCGGTCTTTCGGTGATCAGTTCGGCAAGTACCCTCGGCAATACCACCATCACCCTGGAGTTCGAACAGGATCGCGATATCGACAGTGCCTCCATTGATGTTCAGGCGGCGTTATTGCGTGCCCAGCGCGCCTTGCCGACGGAAATGACCACGCCGCCGTCCTACCGCAAGATCAATCCGGCCGATGCGCCCATTCTCTTTCTTGCCCTGACATCCCCGTCAATGTCGCTGCCGGATTTGAACAGCTTTGCCGAAGATCTTATTTCTCCGACATTATCCACGCTGAGCGGCGTGGCGCAGGTGCAGATCAATGGCCAGAAAAAATATGCTGTACGCGTGCGTGTCGACGCCGAAGCGCTGGCAGTCCGTAATTTGACACTCGATGACATCGCCACCGCGCTAAGCACCGCAAATGCCAACTCTCCAATTGGCACGCTTGAAGGGCCGCGCCAGACCCTTACTATCCAGGCAAATCGACAGCTCAACAATGCAGCAGAGTTTTCAAAACTGATTGTGGCTACATCCCCGCTCGGCAATCCGGTACAACTCTCTGAGGTGGCAGAGGTTGAAGACAGTATCGAATCTGTAAAAACAGGGAGTTGGGTTAATGGCGAACGGGCAATCACCCTCTCCGTCCAGCGCCAGCCTGGGGCCAATACCGTTGCCACTGTCGACGCCATCAAGGCAGCAATTCCGGAATTGGTCGCCCAGATGCCGTCATCCATTCATCTTAAGCTGACCAGTGACCGCTCAGTTTCAATCCGGGAATCCATCCACGATGTGCAGGTTACATTGGCGATAACCATCGCCCTCGTCTTATTGGTGATTTTTCTGTTCTTGCGCAAGGCTTCTGCCACATTGATCCCGGCACTTTCACTACCGATTTCATTGCTGGGAACCGTAGCGATGATGCGGGTTTTTAATTACAGTCTCGACAATATTTCGTTGCTGGCCATTACGCTTGCGGTCGGATTGGTGGTGGATGATGCTATTGTAATGCTTGAGAATATCGTGCGCCATATCGAGAAGGGGATGCCACCTTTGCAGGCCGCATTGCAGGGATCGAAGGAAGTCAGCTTTACCATTATCTCGATTTCCCTGTCGCTGGTCGCTGTTTTCATCCCGATTTTTTTTATGCCGGGCGTGATCGGGCTCCTTTTTCACGAGTTTGCTGCCGTCGTCGGGATTGCCGTCCTGATGTCCGCGGTGGTGTCGCTCACATTGGTTCCCGTAATGACCAGCCGCTATATTACCGGGCATGAGTCGGAAGGGTTCAGCCTGAGATGGACCGAGTGGTTCGAACGCGGGTTTGCAAAGGTATTGGCGGCTTATGAGCGCACGCTCGATTTGGCGTTGTATCATCGCCGTATCGTGCTGGGTATTGCCATTGGGACCTTCGTTGCCACGGGCGTATTATTCGTGATCCTGCCCAAAGGTTTTTTTCCTACCGAGGATATCGGTCAGGCGCTGATCACGGTGGAGGCGGTCGAGGATATTTCCTTTCCCGCCATGGTCGAGTTGTTGCAGCGCACGGGCGAGGTGATTCGCGAGAATCCCGCAGTCGATACGTTGATTGTCAACGCCAGCGATAGCAATAGCGCCCGGCTGTTCATGACGCTCAAGCCACGTAGCGAGCGTCCGCCTCTCGACAAGATTATCGAGAGCCTGCGTCGTGATGTGAGCGTTATCCCCGGTGTAAGCGTTTTCATAAATCCTATTCAGAATCTCAGGCTCGGTGGCCGCACCAGCAAGAGCCGCTATCAATATGTCATGCGCAGCGTGCGTGCCGAAGAGTTGCGTGTCTCGGCTGACGGCCTTATGTCGCGCATGCGCGAAGAGCCTGTTTTTCGTGATGTCACCAGCGACTCGCAATTGAAAGGGCTGCAGGCGAGGCTTGATATCGATCGCGACAAGGTCAACCTGCTGGGTGTCCAGATGGGTGACATTCGTTCCGCGCTCTATAGCGCTTTCGGCGAACGCCAGGTCTCAACCATCTACACTTCGACCGACAGCTATCAGGTTATTCTTCAGGTCAGTGCCGAAGATCGCGCTGATGAAAGCGCTTTCAACAAAATTTATCTGCGCGCCAAGAACGGCATGCTGGTCCCGCTATCCAGCGTTGCGTCAGTCAAACGAGAGGTCGGACCGATCGCAATCAATCATGCGGGGCAACTTGAAGCGTTGACGATTTCGTTCAATCTTGCTCCGGGTGCGTCCTTGGGCGATGCTTCGGCCCGTATCGAGCAGTACCAGCGCGAATTGAATTTTCCGGCGAGCGTACTGACCAACTATGCGGGGGATGCCGCGGCATTCCAGTCTTCGCAGGCGAGCCAGGTGGTATTAATCATCGCTGCACTGCTGGTAATCTATGTGCTGCTCGGCGTGCTGTACGAGAGCTACATCCACCCCATCACGATTCTTTCCGGTTTACCTTCCGCGGCGGTGGGGGCGCTGGCAATGTTGTGGCTGTTTAATATGGAATTATCCATCATAGCCATGATCGGTATCCTGATGCTGATCGGCATCGTCAAGAAGAATGCCATCATGATGATCGACTTTGCGCTCGATGCGGAGCGCAATGATGACATGACACCGTATGACGCGATCCGGACCGCTTGCCTCCTGCGTTTTCGGCCGATCATGATGACTACTTTAGCTGCCTTGATGGGCGCACTTCCCATTGCGCTCGGATTGGGGGCGGGTGCCGAGCTCCGCCAGCCGCTGGGCCTTGCGGTGGTGGGGGGGTTGTTATTTTCACAGGTGATCACGCTTTTCATCACGCCGGTAATCTATCTCTATCTGAATCGCTTTTCAGGCAGCGGACCACTCAAGCTTGAAACGGATCTGGAATCCGGTTAAGCCGCGACATAACTTGTGTATTTATGGTGAAAGTGACCATTGGTTTTCAAAATTATTTACTATGATTTTGCCGCCTGAAATAACAAGATCGGGGTATTCTAAAGTTTTCAGATTATGAGTGGGGTCTCCCCTCACTGCGATAATATCGGCGGGGGCGTCACGCTGCAATGTGCCTAACAGCGGTATATTCAGTTGCTGACCCGCTTTCGATGTCGCGGCACGCAACACGTCGATTAATCCCATTCTTCCCATTTGCATCATGTACATAAGTTCTTGCGAATCGATACCCCACGGAATGTCGGGATGCGCAATTTCGGCACCGTATAGGAGTTTGCCCCCCAGGGCTGTCCAAGTGCTGGCATTGTGCGCAACACCCGAACATCTCGATAGGGTATCCAGCGTAGTGACTATTTTCACGGTTTGCGCTACCGCTTTTTTTAATAACGATTCGGTAATGACGTCACAAGGCATGTGGGCCCATTCGTCGACACCTGTGTTGATTGCAATTTCCGCACCTTTTGCTTCAGCAATATGCGCTGTCACCTTACGATTATTTTTATGTGCCTCATCCACAATCGCCTTCACGATATTTTCTGGTAGCAACGGCCATGCTGGTTTCGAGTGGGAAGCGTTGAAGGCAGGCTTGTGATGGGTGTGCGCATGTTTTGCACCCGATTGAGCATGATGACCATGACCATGACCATGGCTGGAGGTGTGATCACGACCCGAACCATGGCCATGGCCGGATGACCAGGGAGCGCCCGCTTCGCCACCGGGTTCCAGCGCGATTTTAATCACGACAGCGCCTCCGTTGATAAGATCGCGGACGGTTGTTCGCGCTTCTTTCTCTGTGGAAACAGCCACTGCAATATTGGTATCCCCCAACATTGGGATGGGATAACCATTCGGTGCGGTAATAATCGGTCCCGAGGTGAGCACGCGCAGGCTTCCGTCGCCGCCATAAGGTTTGTGCAGGGGTCCGCCTACATCCCGAATCGTGGTAATCCCATGCTTCAGAACAGTATCCGCCGGAACATTCTGAAATGAGAGATGTGCGTGCAATTCGATAAAGCCAGGCAGCAGGGTTGCATCACCCAAATCAATGACTTTTGCATTACTGGATTTAAAGGATTCACGCATATCAATTTGTGCCACTTGCCCATTTATCAGTAATACCGATGTATTGGTTCTGATGTTATTACCGTCAAAAACGCGCGCGGCATGCAGAAGAATAGCTCCGCTATCTGTCTCCTGCGCGATAGCAAGGAAAGAAGTAAAGATTGCCAGGATCAAAAATAAGCAGGGCATAATTCGGCTGATCAATTCAGAGCGTATATATTTCATCATTCATATCCTTTAACAGTGGCTTGTCTCGATGGCATCAACAAGAATGCAGAGTGTCGCCATAAGAAAAAAACTACCCCAGGCCGATTCGACCAGTTCATGCGTTCCTGAATGGGTTTTGTAACAGCAGCCCCAGAATATTCCCGAAGCAGTCTCATCGCTATTTTCCTGACGGTCGATATTTTTCTGAAACCCGGTGAAGTGCTGGCTGCGAATGATTGCCGTGATTTGTTGGTGGGCATGGGTACGCCATTGATTTCCTTCCGGCATCAGGTCAGCCAGGGAAAGCATGGCCAGAGACGCGATCACGGCGGACGCAGGGTCACAAAGCCCCGATGGATGACTTAGCCGGTTCGGGGGCAGCATTTCCGGACGCGAACGTTTCCAGTATTCGCAAGCGGATCGGGCATGAGTCAAGTAGGGCTCTCCCCATTGCGCTGCCGCCCGGCTTAATCCCAACATTGCCCAGGCCTGACCGCGAGACCATATACCTGCTTAATCAACGGGTCGAAAATTTTCCTGCTCGAAGCGTGTGGCGGTGTGAAACGCGCCATCGCGGGTACGGCATGCAGCCAGAAGGGTATCTGCGTGACAATGCGATATATGATGATAAACGCCATGTTCGCTGCAATTACAGTAATACCCCGCTGCTTGCTGCGGGGTGCTTGATTATCCGGATACGCCGCTCGAAGACGGAACCAGCAAATTAGATGGCGAAGCCTTGTCTCATGGATGATGCCTGTTCAAAAACTCGCGGATACGCCGATCTGGCCCCAGCGTCCCGGCATCGGATATCCCGGGCGATAGGCATAGTTGACATCCAGTAGATTTTCCATCGCCACGAAAATTTCGCCTTTTTTGCCCAGTTGCGGCAACTGGTAAGAAACGCGGGCATTCATGATGGCAAATGAATGGACGCTCTCGCTGTTGACGTCTCCTGCTGCACGCGGGCGGTTGAGCGCCAACACGCTTGACTGGTACTGGGTATCGATCGTCAGGCGAATGGGTCCCATTTGCCCATTCAAACCGGCCGTGACGGCTCTCTTTGGCGTGTACGGCAAATTGTCGATGCTGGGGTCAAGCAAGGTCAGGCCGCCGAACACGGTCCAGTTGCGGGTAATATTCTGCCTGATGGCAATTTCCGCGCCACGCATCAGATAAGTCCCCAAGTTGAGAAACTGGGGCGGCGGCGGGACATTGGGTGGAAAACCGAAGATATAGCGGTTTTTTACCTGATCAATAAACAGGCTGATATCAATTTGCGTTGAATCGATGGGCGTCAGTTTCACACCAATTTCTGCATGATCAAGCTCTTCCGCAGAAAGCTGTTTCCAGGTTTGCCCCAATGGGAGGATCAAGGATGAAAGAAGCGGGGCCTCCAGCCCGGGGTAGTTGATGCCGCGCGACACATTGGCGAATATTGTGGCTCGTTCGGAGATCAGGGATAGCCCGGCATGCGGCGAGGTTTTTGTCTGGAACAGGCTGTGGTCGTAGATGCGGACGCCGATTGCCGGCACGAGCGACCAATTCGGGTTCAAATCGATTTTTTGGCTCAGCGCCATGTAGGGCGATGTCACCCGGAAAGTCGGCGCAGTAAAACTACTCTGCGGCGCTCCAATCGGAATGGAGCGCACGTCGCCCGAAATCCAGTCACTGTCCACTCCAGCAGTGATGTTTCCACTCGACCAGAGGGAGAATTCCTCCTTCCAGCGCATACCCGTCATCTGGAAGTTGGTCAGCGAAGTTCCCTGCACCGGGTCGTTGAGCCAGTTGCCCAGGCCCTCGCTGTGGTAAACGCGAAGATCGCCACGCCAGTCGCCATGGCGATGCGATAGAAAAACCGTCACCATTCCTGCCCGGGTGTTGTATTGCGGCGCCACGGGGGGACGTGGCAAACGGACATCTCCGGGATCACGCGCCTGGTTGTCGGTATACAGGAAACTCGTGCCCACCGACCAACTGGGACCCAGCCGCAGGTTAATGCGGCCCATTACGTTATTCAGTACACCGCTCGCGTTGAGCCGTTGCCCATCCGACTGAGCATGCCCTTGCGCCAGCATGAAATCCACATCGCCCTTGCGGCCGACCATATCGACCTGCTCGATAAAAGTGTTGAAGTAGCCGCCGGAGACCCTTCCCCCGACCTGTATGCCCTCTTCAGTGGCACGCTTGGTTTCCAGATTGATCGAGGCAAAGTTATTGCCGTTGATCTGCGGTTGCGGACTCTTGTAGACCGTGATGGACTGCATGCCATTGACGGGCAGCAAGTCCAGTAGCGGGTGATTCCACACCCCCATGTAAAACGGTATGCCGTCGATATAGGTCTTGATTTCGCTGCCGGGCCGGCTGACACCCAGGCCACGAATAAAGACAGCACCGCCCTGGTCGCCGCCAAAGGCCCCTACCGGGTTGTAGCGCGAAATCTGCACGCCGGGTGTGCGGCGCAGCGCCGTGGCCAGATCGAACGCATTCTGGTCGCGCAACTGGCTTTCGGTAACCACTGCCGATGTGCTTGAAAACGGATCGATGCGGACCCGGTCTATGATCGGATTGGACATCACAACAACCGGAGACAGCGTGACAGCCGGTGATGTTGTTTCATTCGAAGAGGATGCCGTACCCTGTGCCATTGCAAACCTTGAGAAGATAACTGTTACGGCTGCCGACGCTACCGTCACTACGATTTTTTTTGTTTTCATTTTTTTATTCACATCTGAATTGCTTATGCCAGTCGAGACAAGACCAACCAGTGTCGATGCCATATATTTTTTTGGAGAAAGCTTGTTACAAATACTCAGAACGTTATTGCAAACGCTCATATACTTGCTCGTGCGAAATTTAAAATAAATCGATGAAATTGGGAATGTGACATATTGCCGCATGCGACAAATTGCCGCAGATGATGGTTATGCAGATTGAGAATTGAAATCGACGGCCTGATCTGACATGACAGCAAGTGGAGGTATCGGCTTTCAAATGCATATTGCATAATATGCATATTATATATAAATCCGTCCAGCCCATAGCGGATCAAGCCACAGCTATTTCTTGACTGGAACAAGGAGATCATTCTCAAGGTTTCGCCGCAAGCCGCTATTTCCCGGACAGGTGAGAGGTAATGACCATTCCGCGTCGTCGCGCCTAGTCCTTCACGTCAAAAACCCCACGCTTCACTCCGTCCAACTGCCGGATTCAGGATAAATACCAATATTTTTGGACAACCGTGTATCGGATCGGCATTTGTATCTATAGAATGTTTTCATGAACATCATCAGACTCTCTTTCCGCATGCTTCGCCGCGACTGGCTCGCGGGCGAATTGCGTGTGCTCGCCTTTGCACTGGTGATCGCGGTCGGCGGCATGACTACGGTAGGGTTTTTTGCCGACCGGGTGCAGTTGGCGCTTTCTCGCCAGGGCAACCAGTTGCTTGGTGCAGACCTGATCATTTTTGCTGACCATCCGCTGTCCCTGCATTATGCGGAGGAAGCAAGACGGCTTGGGCTGGCTGTTTCCACCGCGCTTAAATTTCCCAGTATGGCAGCGAAAGGAGAGAGCAGTCTCTTGACGGAGATCAAGGCGGTGACTGCCGGTTATCCCTTGCGGGGTGACTTGCGCATCAGCGAGGATTTTGGCGACGTATCATCCCCCCGGATTACGCATATTGCCAAAGCAATACCCGCACCTGGATCGGCGTGGGTGGACGAGAAGCTCATGATCCGTCTTGCCCTCAATCGGGGCGATACGATTGAGCTGGGTGCGGCACACTTTACGGTCACCGCGCTGATAACACAGGAGCCGGATTATTCCATTGGCTTCATCAACCTGCGGCCGCGTGTGTTGATCAACGAGATTGATTTGCCCGCGACCGGGCTGGTGCAGCAAGGTAGTCGAATTGGCTATCGGCTGCTGGTTTCGGGGGATTCCAGCGAAGTGGAGAATTTCCGGACGTGGGCTCAATCGCGTTTGACGCTAGGGGAAAGAATAGAAGGCATCCGTGATGCCCGTCCTGAAATCAAGGCGGCGTTGGAGCGGGCGGAAAAATTTCTCAGTTTGGCCGCGCTGGCAAGCGTGGTTCTGGCTGCAGCGGCGGTAGCCCTTGCCGTGCGCCGTTTCACTCAGCGCCATCTCGACGGCTGCGCGGTGATGCGTTGTCTGGGGGCGAGCCAGGCGGCGATGCTGCGCCTCTATCTGTATCATTTCGCCACACTGGGACTGATTGCCAGCGGGGCGGGCTGTCTGCTCGGTTTTGTCGCACAGGAAGCGCTTACTTTTTGGCTTTCGGGGTTGGTTGATGCAAAATTGCCATGGCCTACCGTGTGGCCGGCCGTACATGGCTTGCTGACCGGCCTGGTATTATTGCTTGGCTTTGCATTGCCGCCCTTGCTCAATTTGCGAACCGTGCCTGCGTTACGCGTATTGCGCCGGGATATCGGGATGTCGAATACCCACAGTCTGACGGGCTATGCGCTGGGACTGGCAGCGTTGTCGGCATTATTTTTGTGGAAGGCTGGCGACGTGCGTCTGGGTGCTTCCGTCATGGGAGGATTCGCCGCGGCGATAGCAGTTTTCGGTTCACTGGGATTCCTGCTGGTAAAAGCTTTATCACGTATGCGTGGTCAGACAGGGGGCGCGTTGCGTTATGGATTGGCAAGCATCCGGCGGCGCGCCACCTCCAGCGTGGTGCAGGCGGTGGCACTGGGATTGGGACTGATGGCACTGCTGGCGCTGACGCTGATCCGGGATGATTTGCTGCAAAACTGGCGCACCAGTTTACCGCCGGATGCACCCGATCATTTTTTGGTAAATATTCAGGAAGACCAATTGGCGCCGCTGGCAGCATTTTTTAATGAGCACCATCTCGCGCAGCCGCCGGTTTTTCCAATGATTCGTGGACGCCTCACGGCAATTAACGGCAAGGCTATAGCGGCGGCGGAGTATTCCGATATCCGCGCAAAACGGCTGGTCGAGCGCGAATTCAATCTGTCTTGGGCAGAGGAAATGCAGAGCGACAACCAGATTATCAAAGGCCACTGGTGGAAAAGCGGGGACAAGGGAAAAGCGGTGATGTCAATGGAGGAGGGAATCGCAAAAACGGTGGGTGTCGGGCTCGGCGACATACTGACTTACGACATTGCAGGCAGCACATTCTCCGCCACGATCACCAGCTTGAGAAAGGTGGACTGGGATACGTTTCGCGTTAATTTTTTCGTCGTTACGCCCCCGGGCGTGCTGGAAAAATATCCGGCGACCTACATCACCAGTTTTTATCTGCCGCCAGCGCATATGGAAGTGACAAACCAGCTGATCAAAGCCTTTCCCAACCTGCTTGTGATAGATGTGGCGACTATTATCAGCCAAGTACACAAGGTGATTGAACAAGTGACCAAGGCGGTTGAATTTGTTTTCCTGTTCACGTTATTGGCAGGGGTGGCGGTGTTATATGCCGCAATCGCCTCTACCCAGGACGAGCGTATTCACGAGGCCGCCATATTCCGCACATTGGGCGCCAGGCGCGGTCAGTTGGCGCGCGCCTGGGCAGCCGAATTTGCCATACTCGGCGGACTGGCGGGCCTTTTTGCCGCGGCTGGGGCCAGCGCGCTGGGTTATGTCATCGGTGAGTATGCGTTGAATCTGACCTACACTTTCAACCCGTCGATATGGCTGACCGGACTGCTCTCAGGGATGATAGGCGTGACTGCGGCAGGTCTGATGGGAACGCGCTCTGCACTTTCAACCCCTCCACTCATGACATTGCGGAAAATTTGATAAAACGTCATCAAGTTTTCTCCTCCATTTTGATCAGGCGAATCGGTAAATCCGGCTTTGTAGCGAGCTTACCTAAAAGGCGAAGTTGAGGTGGAAAAAAAAGTCTTTGTTGATCATGGCGCTAAACTAAGATGAGTGGTCAACTGCCGGATTCAGGGTAATGTGCCGGTGCATTGCTCATCTTGATATGGACGCTTTCTACGCGTCGGTCGAGTTGCTGCGCTATCCGGAGCTGCGCGGCCTCCCCGTCGTGATCGGCGGACGGAGCGATCGGCAACCGGCGCTCCTTAAGAACGGCGGACGGATTTTCGCACGAATGCAGGATTATGCCGGACGGGGCGTGGTGACCACGGCCACTTACGAAGCCCGCGTTTTCGGCATATTCTCCGGCATGGGCCTCATGAAAGCTGCACAGCTGGCTCCGGACGCGATCTTGCTGGCCGCCGACTTCCACGCCTATCGCCATTATTCACGGCTGTTTAAAGCCGCCGCTGCCGGTATTGCTCCCCAGATCGAAGACCATGGCATTGATGAGATCTACATCGATCTGAGCGGGCTGCCCGGTGAGACACTGACGCTTGCCCAGCGCATCAAAAAGGCGGTACGGGACGCCACCGGACTCTCCTGTTCCATCGGTGTGGCACCCAACAAGCTGTTATCGAAAATCTGTTCAGACCTTGAAAAACCGGATGGTCTCACCATTCTGGGCTTGGCAGATATCCCAAGCCGAATCTGGCCCCTACCTGTCAAAAAAATTAACGGCATCGGCCCCAAAGCGGCTCAAAAACTCGCGGTGCTCGGCATCACCACCATCGCCGAACTGGCGCAAGCGGAACTTGGTTTTCTGCAAGCCCACTTCAGCCGCTCCTATGTCCGCTGGCTGCACGAAGTTTCTCACGGAATCGACGAACGTCCGGTGATCACGAATGCCGAGCCCAAGTCGATCAGCCGGGAGACGACTTTCGAACGGGATCTCCATGCCCGTCAGGATCGCTCCACCCTCTCGGAAATCCTCACCACGCTATGCAGGGATGTGGCAAATGACCTTCAGCGCAAGGGTTACCTTGGCCGTACCATCGGCATCAAGTTGCGGTATGCAGATTTCCGCACGGTAACGCGCGACATCACTTTACCTCATGCTACCGCCGATGCCGTTACCATTCGCCGCGCAGCTGAAGAATGTGTGCGGCGCGTGCCGTTGAATCGAAAGCTGCGGTTGCTGGGTGTGCGGACCAGCACTTTATCTTCGAGTAATAATACCACGCAGGATACCGGCAAGCCGCATCAAAGGGAGTTGTCGCTAACTGTACTATGAAGAATTCCTGGTGCTGCCTATAATCGTGCTGTTTCAGACAATTTGTTCTAATTTTGGTCTGCTGGGTCAGCGTGGATTATCAGACTTCGGGGGCCACTATATCTTTGATCTCTATATTTTTCAAATAAATAGAATGGCACATCGCGTTAGATGGTGATTCAAGTATGGTGATCTCATAACCTAGATTAATATACCGATCTGGTATATTATACCGCCTATGCATGTTATTGCAAAACCTGCTCTTATTAAATTCTGGAAAAGATTCCCAGATGCTGAAAGCTCATTGAAAGCTTGGTATCGTATTATGGAAAGTGAGACATTTATCAACTTCAATGATTTACGAGAAACTTTCGCTAGTGCTGACTATGTGGACGGCTTGACTGTCTTTAACATCGGCGGCAATAAGTACAGGTTGATTGCGGCTATTCACTATAACTGCCACAAGGTATTCATTCGTGCTGTGCTGACGCACGGGGAATACGACTATGGTAACTGGAAAAAAAGGAAATAATGGGATACCTACATAAAGCAGTGCCCGAACCAAGCGCCATTCTGCAGGCTTGGACTCCGTTCAAGCGGCTAATAGGCGTGACTTCGGTTAACAATGAAGAGGACTATGCACAAGCTCGTGCAACGATCGACGCGCTTCTCGACGAAGTCGGTGACAAGGAAGATCACCCATTGGCCGAGGTACTGGATTATCTGGCAAATCAGGTCAAGACTTACGAGGATGAGAACTTTCAGATTCCTGAAGCGAAACCCATGGAGGTGCTGCGTTTTCTGATGGAACAACACAACCTCAAACAGGAAGACTTGGGAGAATGCGCGCCGCAAAGCCGAATTTCAGACATCCTGAGCGGTAACCGCTCAATTAGCAAAGAAATCGCGAAGCGCCTTGCTTATCGTTTCCATGTCCGTGCGGATTTGTTCTTGTAACGCCCTTCATTCAGTTCTTCGCTTAAACGTAAAATAGACTCTATGAGATTAAATATAGAGTGTCCGATAACGCCATTTCTGACCCTAAACGGACTATAAATCACTTGTTCTTATATGTCAGGCATGGGTGTACCACACTAAATTTAATAAACGGAAGAATCCAGGGGAACATCTGCGTAAGCCATGCGGCATAAAAACTATTCATATAGCGGGCCTTGGCCGAAGCGCAGGCTTCCGCGGCGGGCAGGCGGCAGGCAAGTTCAGTCTCAAAAGATACCTGTATATGAGCGCGCCAGAGCCAGTACGCCATCGATGCCGCAAAAATGATCAGCAACAGCGCAAATAGCGTTACGCCGCTTTTTTTTCGTAATATTGGTTGCATTCTTCCCGTTCCCGCAGGGGGAGTTCGTTGGAGGACAGGAGATTCAATGGGTTTGGTCGAAGGAGAGAAAGTCCGGCGGATCTGAGCGCAACTATTGTCCTTCGCTTCATCGAATGATGTGCTCCGCGTGAAATGTTGTCAAGCAGGACTCCGGCACAACACCCGCGGGATAGGTGGATAAATGCGTGGATTGAATAGCTAAACATCCGGTGGAAATCCAGCGTCGGATCCATGATCCAACGCTGGTGGCGTCCATAAGCATAAGCAGAGGCTCAGGCGTTGCGAAAGCGTGTGTGCTTGACTAACAGGATAGCCAGCAGTGGGAGTATAAAGCCGATTACCGTCACGGTAATCAGCAGCGAGCCAAGATCACTGTAATCGGCTGGGATAGTGATTTGGCCGGTTGCAGGGTCTTTCACCTCGCGGGTGACCACAAACAGCTGATTTACATACTTGGTCGCAAGCTGAGAGGCTGACAGTGCAAGATTGGTAAAAGAAGCCATTACCGCGAAGAATGTGGCCTTCAGCTTTTCCGGTGCGGAATTGGCAATCCATGCCAGCATCGGGATCATGGCAATCTGGCCTAAAGGGGATTCCAGTGCGGTATCGATAAGGGCAATAAATCGGGCATCCACGACACCACCGGTAAGAGAAGCGGTCCATTCATGCAGGCCGAAGTACATGCCGACAATAGGCAGGGACAGGATGGTTCCTGCGATAGTCAGCGCGCCTACGATGTAAGCAATCGAACGTTCCGCCATGAAGCGCCGGAAAATGAACATTCCGGCGAGGGTGAGCGCGGCACCGACCAGTGACAGAATTGCAAGGAACTCCTGGTCGAAACCCAATTGATCAATCATCCACCATGTCGAGCCGGCGCCCGGGCCGGGCACGGCACGAAACACGAAGATTACAATCGCCGTACCCACCAGCGTATTGCGTGCTTCGGGCTCAAGCTCGCCAGTTAACCGCCACATCAGAAATAGCACGATCGCCATGGACACGCAGAAAACGATTTCTTCTCCCCCGGGCGTGCGGCTGAGACCGACACTCAGGGAGACCGCGGTAAAAGCCAATCCACCACCGAGAATCCACCAGTTGACGGGGGGAGGCTCGCTGTAGCTGCCCATTAGCGCTTCACTTTCTTCATAGCTATGCCCTTTGGCAGCAAGCCGTGCCAGGTCGCGCCGCCGCAGCCAGGTGGCAAACAAAACACCAAACACCGAAACCAGCGGAATTATCAAGGCAAGTTCATAGACGAACAGATATGTGGCAGCCTTCTCTGTTTCCGGTAATTCCCCGACTCCATGCAAAAGAAAAACATTCGCCACGGATACCAGGACGCCACCGCTAATAATGGCAACGCGCCCAAGGGTCTGCATGGTGACGTGCATGGATTTGCGATTCTCGGGTGGCAGCGGCTGCCCCTGCTCGTCCACTCTCGGCACGGCTTCGACCGTCATGGCATCCGCAACGACGTCCTGAAGCACATAACCGATGGGTGCCAGCAATGCCGCTGTTACGTACCAGGTTTCCACGGTGGCCGTGGCGCGCATCGCATCGGTATGGCCGAGCAGCCCGATCATGATCAGCAGGCTCAGCGTGATGAGGCTCGCGCCCAGATACACGAGCAGGCTCTTCCAGCGCCATACCAAGTCCACCAGATGACCAAGTGGCATCTTCAATGCCCACGGCAGCATCATCCAGAATCCGAGCGCCGCCAGAAACTCGGCAGAAAGCCCCAGCCGCTCCTTGACATAAAATGTGCCAACGATTCCCGTCAGGCCCGAAATGCCGGCGGCAGCATAAACCATGAGCGGAGGCAGATAGGACAGTCGCATTTCCCGGCCCAGCGCGAAAATGTTGGCATCAAGCCAGCGACCCAGGATGGCAAGGAATCCGGCGGCTGCTGCGTTTGTCATAATGATGATGTTCTCATGTCTATTTATCGGATAGGGGTACGGCTGCGAGGTTTGAGAGCTAGCCCAGCTCCTGCCTGACAGTGATCGGCTCAGACAACCTGTTTCCTGAGTCGATCCCAGTAGGCGTTACCCACGTATCCATTGGCGCGGGTGAGGGTTGTCAGGGCCATTATGCGGTATACAACGCTGCGCGGTACTTTCACATTCACCGCCGGGTTGAGTAAGCCGGGCGCGGTTGCGACACGTTTCAATGTTTCACCCGCCAATAATATGGGCCACATGCAGGCCAACCGTTGGCGAATCTCGGAGCGAGGAATCGCCATAGTATAAATCCAGCCTTGATCCAAGTGCTCCATGGCCAGTCTGATAAGCCGATTCAGGATCGGTCTGAATTTCGGCAGGTTGGCCTCAACCAGCAAATCAGCCGGCTCCAAATCAGCTCCCCGTAGAAGAGATGCCGGCACATAACAGCGGCCGTGATGCAAATCGCGGGCAATGTCCTTTACGATGTTTGTAAGCTGCAATCCTTTTCCAAATCTCACGCCGGTGGCAGACATCTCCGCGACATCCCATTCGGCCATCGCTGGCCGGTGCGCACAGACCATTCTGGTCCAGAACTCTCCTACACAACCGGCGACATAGTATGTGTACTGATCCAATTCGTCCAGCGTGGACAATGCCGTGAGGTGTCCGGCTGACTCGCCGGGGAATCGGGTGAGGTCCATTTCCATCCCGTCGGGCAGCACGTCCATTAGCCATTGGATACGCTCCCGGTCGCCAGCAGAGTATGTCTCGTATAGTTTCAAACAGTCTTCTAGTCGCTGGAGAAGAATACTTTCGGCGGAATCTTTCTGATGAGGAATGAGCGCGGTTTGAATCTCCTGAAGGACCTTCCAATCAATTTCAGTAGTTGTGAACTGCGCACGGAACTGATTGAGATATTTCAGGCGTTGCTCCCGGTCGATAAGATCCGTATCGGCGATGGTGTCGGCTGCGCGCGCAAAGAGATACGACAGTCCCATCTGGTCGCGCACGCCCGCCGGCAGCACGTTAAGCGTGAGATAAAACGAACGAGAGACCTGCTTGAGGATATCGTGAAGAAGTTCGTGTGCAGCGGGGTGATTACTCAAGGATAGAATTCCAAATCTATTCAATTAAAGGGCCGAACATTACCTCCTGATGAACCTGAAGGTCAAGATATTGTGAGAGACTGGCTGTATTTCAGGATGGGAAACTGAGAAAGTTTGACGAGCTTTGGCGTCTTGTCGCTGACGATACGGTAAGGCGCTGAATTAACGAAATATAGCGCGCTCCTATCTTTAGAATGCCTATCAGCTCGGGACAAGAAGCGAACGCTATTCTAATTTTTCCTAGTACTTTAGTCTAATTGTAGAAAAAAAACCGATCAGACATAGTTTCAACAATTTTGCCAAAATGATTGGTAATGTATGCGTTGTACATGGATAAAATAAAAGAGAGTGCACGGTAATGATGATAAATAAAAATAAAGCGGAAGTGGCAAAAAAACGCTGCGTGCTTGCTGTGGCTCATGTAAAAAAAAGTGCCGGCGGAATCTGGCAAGAGCATTTATTGAATGATCATTTGCAAAAGGTTTCCCGTTTGGCAGCTAAATTTGCTTACTCGTTTGATGCTCACGAGTGGGCGGAACTCGCAGGCTTATGGCACGACCTTGGCAAGTACTCGGCGAACTTCCAGGATTACATAAGGTCTGCCAGCGGTTACGACCGACAGGATGCTCATATTGAGGGTTCTCCGGGACGGGTAAATCATTCTTCGGCAGGCGCAATCTACGCCTATGAAAAAATGGGTGCGAAAGGAAGGCTTCTGGCTTATCTGATTGCGGGCCATCATGCAGGTTTGCCAGATTGGTCTTCGTCAGAAACAGGGGCGGCAGCATTGGCGCATCGTCTGGAAGCCAGGGAATATCTGGCGGAATTATCATTTTCAGAAATCCCTTCCGAAATTTCCAGTCCGAACATCTTGCCATCAAGCAAACCGCTGGGTGGAGCGACCGGATTGGCATTGTGGCTGCGGATGCTGTTTTCCTGCCTCGTAGATGCAGACTTTCTGGATACCGAAGCCTTCATGGATGGCGAAAAAGCTGCTACCCGCGAGGGTTATTGTGATCTCGCCAGTCTACTGACTAGTTTCAATCAGTACATGAAGCAAAAAACATCCGAAGCTGATCCGATTCCTATTAACGTCATCCGTACTGATATTTTGCGTCAGTGCCGTGATAAAGCAATCTGCGCTCCGGGGCTGTTTTCTCTTACGGTCCCTACGGGTGGGGGTAAGACGTTGGCAAGCATGGCCTTCGCCTTGGAGCACGCCTGTACCAATAACAAACAGAGAGTGATTTACGTTATTCCATACACCAGCATCATCGAACAAACCGCAGGCATATTTCGTGAGATATTTGGTGAGAACGTAGTTGAACATCATGCCAATTTGGATCCAGATAAGAACGAGACCGCGCGCGCTCGCTTGGCAACCGAAAATTGGGATGCTTCAATCATTGTAACGACTAACGTTCAGTTCTTTGAATCCTTATTCGCTGCCCGTACCAGCCGATGCCGCAAGTTGCACAACATTGCCAATAGTGTGGTGGTACTGGACGAAGCTCAGTTGCTGCCGCCGGAATTCCTGCAACCGATAGCTGATGTGATAAACCTGTTAACGGCTCACTATGGGGTTACGTTCCTATTTTCCACCGCCACTCAGCCCAAACTCGAATCATTTCAATCTTTTGGTGAACAGCCATTTCGCGGTCTGGACGGTGTGTGCGAAATCATTGACGAGCCGGATGCCTTGTACAGCGCGCTAACGCGGGTAGAGGTGCACATTCCAGGCGATCTGAATACGCCATGCAGTTGGGATAGATTGGCCACCGAACTGGTTGAGCATGCAAGCGTGCTGTGTATCGTCAACCGGCGTGATGATGCACGTCAGCTTCACCAGCTTATGCCCAAAGGCGCGCTGCATCTGTCCGCTTTAATGTGCGGCGAACATCGCAGCCGTGTTATTGCCGACATCAAGGCGCGGCTCAAACGCAAAGAGCCGGTGCGTGTCATTAGCACTCAGTTGGTGGAAGCCGGTGTAGATGTCGATTTTCCGGTAGTTTATCGCGCGCTGGCGGGATTGGATTCCATTGCTCAGGCAGCGGGAAGATGCAATCGCGAAGGTAAATTGAATAGCCTCGGAAGGGTTGTGATCTTTGTGCCGCCAACCCCGGCACCACCCGGTTTATTGCGCCAAGCGGCGCAAATTTCGGTCAGTTTGTTGGCGGGACCCGATCAGAATGTTTTGGGGCGCAATCTTGCCAGGCAATTTTTCGAACATCTTTATGTGCGAGCACCCTCGTTAGATAAGCAGGGCATTACTGATTTTCTTACCCTTGATGCGCGAGACGGTCAGATTCAATTTCGCACAGCCGCCCAAAAATTTCGGCTCATTGATGATAGTGCCTATCAAACCATTCTGGTGCGGTATGGGAAGAACCCGGAGCTTCTCGATGAATTAACAAGAATTGGGCCGACGCGGGACCTAATGCGTAAACTGCAACGCTATGCCGTGAATATACCCAAGCACCTGTTCACGCAGTTGGAAAGGCAGGGTGATGTGTATCAAATCCAGCCAGGGATTTACGCCCAGGTGGGTGATACGCTTTATGACGAACTGCTCGGCGTGGTAATTGATGGCGGCATAGCGCCCGATGAGCTGGTTGCGTGAACATGAATCAAGGAAAAGGAAAAAAATGAAGATATTTTGCCTGGAAGTAACAGGTGATTTTGCCTGCTTCACTCGACCGGAAATGAAGGTGGAGCGTGTCAGTTATGACATTGTTACACCCTCCGCCGCCCGCGCGGTATTTGAGGCAATTTTGTGGAAACCGGCAATACGCTGGCGGGTGATAAAGATCGAAGTGCTGAAGCCGATCAAGTGGATTACCTTGCGACGCAACGAAGTGGGTGCGGTAGTGTCGTCGCGCAATGTTCAGACGGCCATAAGTAGCGGTAGCGGCAACCTCGGACTCTATATCGAAGATGAGCGCCAGCAACGGGCAGGATTATTCCTGCGCGACGTTGCCTATCGTATCCATGCCGGGTTCGAGTTGCTACCCTATGCCGGCGAGAACAATACTCCCGGCAAATTTTTGGACATGTTCGAGCGCCGCGTCAGCAAAGGCCAGTGTGTAAACCAGCCCTATTTGGGTTGCCGCGAATTTGCCGCTGCTTTCCGGCTGGTTGATAGTTCCGCTGCCGTGCCCGCGTCTATTGCTGAAAGCCGTGATCTAGGCTGGATGCTGTACGACATGGACTATAGCAACCGCGCTAGTCCCAGCCCGCGTTTCTTCCGTGCCGATTTGAAAAGTGGTGTTCTCGACTTAGTCAATGTGGAGGTACGGGGATGATTCTTCAGGCGCTATGCGATTACTACGAGCGTAAGCCGGATTTGCCCCGCTCCGGCTTTGAGACCAAGAGCATTCCCTTCGTGATTGAAATCGATCATGCCGGTCAGGTGGTGCAAATTGAGGACACACGCAACGTTGAGGGAAAGAAAAGGATTTCTCGCAATTTTCTTGTGCCCCAAGGGGAGAAAAAAACCTCTGGTATTGTTGCCAATTTGTTATGGGATAACGCTGAATATGTGCTGGGTGTAACGAGCCGCGGTAAACCGGATCGAGTCCAAGAACAATATGCTGCATTTCAGACACGATTGGATAAATTGTCCCGCAGAATAGAGGATGCCGGACTAAAAGCTGTGAGCTTATTTTTTAAAGTTGCGAACAAGACCCGGCTGGAAGCCGATCCGCTCTGGTCAGAAATTCTGGAGAGTAATCCTGTTCTGACGTTTCGGTTGAATGGTGATCTCGAATTGATATGTCAGCGTCCTGTAGTCAGGGCGGTGCTTGAAGAAAAAGCCGCCGCTGATGATATAACGCAAATAACGTGCCTTGTTTCCGGGAAGTCTGACCAATTTGAGCGTTTACACACGGCTATCAGGGGTGTTAGAGATGCGCAAACCAGTGGCGCAAACATTGTTTCTTTCAACAAGGAAGCTTTTAATTCATTTGGCAAGGAGCAGGGAGCAAATGCCCCGGTTGGAAAACGCACCGCCTTTGCCTACACTACTGCGCTTAATTATTTGTTAAGCAAGGAGAGTAAGCAACGTATCCAAGTGGGTGATGCTTCCACTGTGTTTTGGTCAGAAGCACAAACAGAGCTTGAGGATATTTTTGCTGACTTGTTTGATGAGCCATCCAAAGACGACCCAGCAAAACAAATACGAGCTGTCGAGGCGTTATTCAAATCCCCACAGACGGGCGTTTTAACCGATGATGGTGATGATACCCACTTTTACGTTCTTGGCCTTGCGCCTAATGCGGCACGCATAAGCATCCGCTTTTGGCTGATTGGTACGATTTCTGAAATGTCGGCACGCATTCGACAGCACTTTGATGATCTGCAGATCGCCCATGCCAGTTTTGAAAAGCCGTATCTCTCACTTTTCCGGCTGTTGGTTTCTACCGCCGTGCAAGGAAAGGCGGAGAACATCACGCCCCATCTTGCTGGCGAATTCATGCGTGCGATACTTGCCGGCTTGCCTTATCCCGCAACACTGTTGCAAGCGGTCATCCGCCGCATCCGCGCAGAGCGGGAAGTTAAGTATCCACGCGCAGCCCTTATCAAAGCCTGCCTAAACAGGCAGATTCGTTATTCGCAATCTCAAGAGAAGGAGATCACCGTGTCACTCGATGAAAATAACAATAATCCTGGCTACCGTATCGGGCGTCTATTTGCAGCGCTGGAAAAAGTACAGGAGGAAGCGGTCAATCCAGGTGCTACCATCCGCGATCGCTTTTATGGCGCAGCCTCCAGTACACCTGTTACGGTATTCGCCAATCTGATGAAGCTAAAAAATCACCATCTTGCCAAGCTGGAAGCTGGGCGCGCACACTATTTCGAAAAGCTCATCAGTCAAATTATGTCTGATATTAACGATTTTCCACCGCATTTGAGCCTGGCCGACCAAGGGCGTTTTGCTATTGGGTACTATCACCAACGACAAGCCTTTTTTACTAAATCCGGCTCCACCCCATCCGATAACCAAGGAGAATAAAAAAATCATGGCACTCAACAATCGTTACGACTTCGTTTTACTGTTCGACGTAAAAGATGGTAACCCCAACGGTGATCCGGACGCGGGTAATTTGCCGCGTCTTGATGCCGAAACAGGACGCGGGCTGGTTACCGATGTAAGCCTCAAACGTAAGGTGCGCAATTTCGTGGGCATGACTAAGGATCAAACTGAAATAACCGAATCATTGGAAGGTGAAAAAAAGAGATTCGAGATTTACGTCAAAGAAAAGGCCGTGTTGAACAATCAGCACAAACGTGCATACGCTGGTATAGGCAAACCCGAACTGCTGGAAGGTGACGACAAGAAACGTAAAGGTGGCGACTCAGTTGATGATGCGCGTCGATGGATGTGCCGCAATTTCTTCGATGTGCGCACATTTGGCGCAGTCATGTCCACTGGTGTGAACTGTGGTCAGGTTCGCGGGCCAGTGCAGCTTACTTTTGCACGTTCTACTGATCCCATTGTGACACTGGAGCATTCAATTACCCGCATGGCTGTTTCCACGGAAGCCGAGGCTGAAAAACAGCATGGCGATAACCGAACTATGGGTCGTAAATTCACCGTTCCTTATGGCCTCTACGTGGCGCACGGCTTCATATCCTCTTTCCTTGCGAATCAGACCGGCTTTGACGAAGAGGATCTGGCTTTATTGTGGGAATCACTCACGAATATGTTCGAGCACGACCGTTCTGCCGCGCGTGGCGAAATGACGACACGCGGACTATATGTGTTCAAGCATGACAGCCAGCTTGGCAATGCCCATGCATATAGCTTGTTTGACCACTTGATTGTTAAGCGTAAGGACAACGTGCAGGTGCCACGAGAATTCACTGACTATAGTGTGCAAGTGGATGGCAACGAAATGGCTATCGGTGCACAACTCTCCCCCGTACAGGGCGTAACGCTTATACGGATGGGATAAGTCATGAATGAAATTATATTTTTGGTCGAGGAAGCGCCCGAGAGCGGCTATATTGCCCGCGCGCTCGGCGAATCCATCTTTACCGAAGCGGATGATCTTGAGAGTCTGCATCAGCAAGTGCGCGATGCCGTCCATTGCCACTTCGATGAGGGTAAGGCTCCCCGGATTATCCGCCTGCACTTTACACGCGAAGAAGTCATCACGATATGAAACTGCCCCGCGATTTGACCGGCAAGCAACTGGTCAAGACTTTGGAGCAGATGGGATATCGCGTGACACGCCAAACGGGCAGCCATGTGCGCTTATCGTGTGAAATGACGGGTCAGCACCACATAACTGTTCCCTTGCATGATCCGCTCCGTGTGGGAACGTTCGCCGCGATTCTTGCCGATGTGGCGGCGCATCACAAACTGACTCGCAATGATCTAGTTTTCAAGTTGTTCGGGAAAAGCTGATGGATGCCGGTGAGCGTGACGACGTCATCATGATTTCCGCTCTTCAGCATTACAGCTATTGCCCGCGCCAATGCGCCCTGATTCATGTTGAGCAGCAGTTTTCCAGCAACGTCCATACAGCCCGCGGTGACGCTGTTCATGCGCATGTGGACGAGCCGGGATGGGAAACACAGCCGGGTGCGCGTGTTGAGCGGGCATTACCCATCTGGTCCGACCGTCTTGGTTTAACGGGGCGATGCGATGTTGTCGAGTTTCGCCATGATGGCAGTATCTATCCGGTCGAGACCAAGCATGGTCCGCGCAAAGCCAAAGCGCATGACAATTTGCAGTTGGCGGCGCAGGCACTTTGCCTGGAAGAAATGACCGGTAAATCAGTCCAGCGTGGGGCGATTTATCACCACTCTTCCCGCCGCCGGCGAGAAGTAGTGATAACTGACGCATTGCGCCACCAGGTGGAAGAGGTAACGGCGGCGGTGCGCGCCTTGCTGGGTTCCGGCAAATTGCCGCCGCCAGTGAATGACGCTCGTTGCAAAGAGTGCTCATTGATAGATATTTGCCAGCCGGAAGCGCTAACGGCTAAACCAATGCAAACATCCTTGCGTTCATCTCTTTTTATACCCAATTAAACGTATGCGGCAAATCCTCAATACACTTTACGTTATGACACCCCATGCCTATGTGCATCTGGAAAACGATACGCTACGGATCGATGTGGAGCGTCAAAAGAAAATGCAAGTACCGCTACATCATCTTGGCTCGGTGGTCTGCTTTGGCAATATTATGATTTCTCCCGCCTTGATGCATCGTTGT